>OOCZ01000019.1_pt1 | contig 140151 bp, 116 predicted proteins | sample 1671631 | NCBI WGS metagenome assembly OOCZ01 (sample SAMN06348176, study PRJEB24527) | human gut metagenome | reverse complement strand
ATATATTTTATAAAAATACATATTTATCATACCATTTTAATACGGATTAGTCAAGTGAAATATCTGATTTTAAGAAATAAAATACACTTTATTGTCATTTTTCAATACAGCCACACCACTGTCACACCCATTTTAGTAAAAAAAGCACAAAGCACACAGCCGTAAAAGCCGTGTGCTTTGCATATAAAAGCCTGCTTTATGAAGCCTGATCAAACTGGCTGTTATAAAGCTCGGCATAAAATCCACCCTTTGCCATAAGGGTTTCATGGTTTCCGCTTTCGATAACGTCGCCGTCACGCATAACAAGTATCAGGTCTGCGTTTTTGATAGTCGAAAGTCTGTGTGCGATAACAAAGCTCGTTCTGCCCTTTGTAAGCTTATCCATTGCCCTTTGGATAAGAAGCTCCGTTCTCGTATCGACAGAAGATGTTGCTTCATCAAGTATGAGCATAGGCGCATTCTGGAGCATTGCCCTTGCGATAGTGAGAAGCTGTTTCTGTCCTGCGGATATTGCCACGCTTTCTGAAAGCACTGTATCAAAGCCCTCAGGGAGCGTATGAACGAACTTATCCAGACCGCAGGCTTTGCACACTCTTTCAAGGGACTCGTCGCTTATGCCCTCCATGTTGTAAACAAGGTTTTCTCTCACAGTGCCCTCAAAAAGCCATGTGTCCTGCAAAACCATGCTGAACATATTGTGGACAGTTTCACGGCTCAGCTGTGAGATAGGCGTGCCGTCTATGGAGATACTTCCGCTGTTTATCTCAAAAAATCTCATAAGCAGATTTACCATTGTGGTCTTTCCTGCACCGGTAGGTCCGACGATAGCCACCTTCTGACCTGCCTTTACCTCTGCGGAAAAGTTCTTTATTATCACCTTGTCAGGAGTATCAGGATAGCTGAAACGAACATTTTCAAAGCTTACATTGCCCTTTACCTCAGGCATTTCACTGCTCTTGTCGCTCTCATCTGAAAGTTCCTCGCTTTCGATAAAGTCAAATATTCTCTGAGCTGAGGCGGAAGCTGTCTGCATATTTGTCATGCCCTGAGCTATCTGACCTAGAGGTGATGTGAAAAGTCTTACATAAAGAATGAACGATATTATTACGCCGAATGTGATAGTGCCGTTAAGGGCGAGCATTGAGCCGAAAACGCATACTGCAACGTATGCAAGATTTCCGATAACGTTCATAAGCGGCTGCATGATGCCTGACAGAAACTGTGACTTCCAGTTTGCGTTGTATACAGCCTCGTTAAGTCCGCCAAAATGTTTCTTTACATTATCTGCTCCACGGGATATCCTTACTACCTCGTGACCCGAATACATCTCCTCAACATAGCCGTTAAGCTTACCAAGGCTTTCCTGTCTGTCGAGGAAGAACTTCTGTGATTTTGACATTATGAAAACTATCAAGAAAAGTCCCAAGAATGTGATGAACAGTGAGATGAGCGCAAGTCGCCATTCTGTAACGAACATCATTATAAGACAGCCCACAAACTGTGCCGCCGCACTGATTATGGTCGGAAGACTGTTTGTAAGACCCTGTTGTAAAGTTGATACATCATTTGTGATACGGCTGAGGATATCACCCTGTGAATGTGAATTGAAATATTTCTGCGGAACGCAGTTTATCTTTCTTGAAAGGTCGCTTCTCATTCTGTATGACATTTTCAGCGTGACAGTTGCCATTATATACTGCTGAATAAAGGTAAAAAGCGAGCTTGAAATATATATCGCTCCAAGGAATATTCCTACCCTTGCCACCGCTTTAAGGTCAATGCCTGTCATAAGTCCGTCTGCTATAAGGTCGGTTATCTCGCCCACCTTGTCAGGCCCTATGATAGTCAGCACCGCACCAAGCGCCGCAAGAACCAATGCCACGGCAACGATACCTACGCTGCCTTTCATATACTCTATTATTTTTTTCATAGCGGACGTCATTTCGCCCTTACTGGCCTTTTCGTATTTTCTCATTGTGCAGTCCCCCTTTCTATGCAAGCTCTGCCGCACTAAGCTGTGAAAGTGCTATCTCTTTGTATACGTCGCAGTTTTTCATAAGCTCCTCATGAGTACCCATGCCCACGGCTTCGCCACGGTCAAGGACTATTATCTTGTCTGCATGACGGATAGTGCTTATTCTCTGCGCAACAATTATCTTTGTTGTGTCCTTAAGTTTCTCGTTAAGACCCTCTCTGAGCTTTGCGTCTGTCTTGTAATCGAGGGCTGAGAAAGAATCGTCAAATACAAGTATCTCAGGCTTTCTTGAAAGCGCTCTTGCAATAGACAAACGCTGTTTCTGTCCGCCTGAAACGTTTCTGCCCATTTGAGATATCATATGCTCTGTGCCATCAGGAAGCTTATCCACAAACTCCTCCGCCTGAGAAAGCTCGATAGCGTTTTTAAGCTCCTCGTCAGTTTCAGGAGCGGCACTTTCGCCGAAAAATACGTTTTCTCTTATGCTTCCTGCAAAAAGCACAGCCTTCTGTGTGACATATCCAAGCTTGTCATAAAGGGTGTCAAACTTGTAGTCTTTTACGTTTACTCCGTCAACAAGAACTTCGCCCGCTGTTGCGTCATAAAATCTTGGTATAAGGCTTATAAGCGTTGTCTTGCCGCTTCCTGTTGCACCGATTATGGCAAGGGTCTGACCCTTGTTTATCTTAAAGCTTATGTTGCTCAGCTCGTCTTCAGAAGCATGAGGATATCTGAAAGAAACGTTTTTAAATTCCACAGTACCCTGCTCTCTTCCCTCGCTGACGCTTCCCTCTTTTATGTTCACGTCACGCTCAAGCACTTCGTTGATACGCTCTGCTGAGACCTGAGCCGCAGGGAGCATCATGAATATCATAACGAGCATCATAAATGACATTACAACGTATGTGGCATATGTGCTGAAAACAACAACGTTGCTGAAAAACGTTATCCTGTCCTGAACAGCCGTCAGGGCTATCTGCTGGATAAGCACTGCACCAAGCCAGTAGATAGCAAGGGTCAAACCATTCATTCCGATATTCATAACTGGCATCATAAGTGCGAACATTCTCTGGTTTTTAAGCTGTGTGTTCATCATATCCTTGCTTGGAACATCGAACTTGTCGTTCTGATATTTCTCAGCATTGAAAGCATGGACAACGTTTATGCCTGTGAGATTTTCTCTTGCCACACGGTTTATTTTATCAGTTAGCTTCTGAACGATACGGAATCTCGGTATGCAGGTCGCCATAACTGCAAGAACGAATACGCATATCACCACAACGAACGCCGCAGTCACCGCTGAAAGCTCCCAGCTCTTGCCAAGTATCTTTATAACAGCCCACACTGCCATGATAGGAGATTTTATTATCATCTGAAGTCCCATTGACACTATCATCTGTATCTGTGTGATGTCGTTTGTTGTCCTTGTTATAAGGCTCGGTATGGAAAAGTCCTGCATCTCCTCGCTGCCCATATCCATAACGTGGTTAAAAAGCTTTTCTCTTACAGTGTAGCTGAATCCTGAGGCAGTCTTTGCGGAAAGATAGCCGCAGCCGATAGCAAGAGCGGCACTTGCAAGGGTACAGCCCAGCATTTTAAGTCCAACGTTCAGGATATCGGAGGTTTCACTGCCTGCCGTGTTGAGCATCATGGTCAGGTCAGTCATATAGTCAGGCAGCGTCAGGTCAAAATACACCTGTCCCAGCACCAGAAGTGCACAGAGAACAGCCATAAGCACCTCACGCTTGCCCATCTTTTTAAGCAGTTTTATCATAGTTGTTACCTCCTTCTACAAACATTCTTTAAGAATGATGTCTATATTGTCGCTAACGATATGCAGGCATTTTCTGAAATGTGCCATGTCATCGTCCGAAAAGCCAGCGATAAGCTTTTGTGCAAACTTTTTCTGTAGCTCTCTGCCCTCTTTTATAACAGGCTGGGCCTTTTCTGTGCAGACCAGACGGCATTTTCTTCTGTCGCCCTTTACCGCCTGCCTTTCAACAAAGCCTGCTTCCACAAGCTTTTCTACATGGAAAGACACAAGCGCCGCCTTGATATTCCTGTATCTGCACACATCACCCGCTGTGTTGAACTCAGGATTGTTCGCAAGGAACATGAGCACGTCAAGGGCAGTCTTTGGCATATCGAGCTTTTTACAAAGGGGCTGCATGACCTTTTCATATGCTTCTGCAAGCTTCTTTGAATGATCAAACATATGCGTTGCTGTTGTCATGTTATCGTTCATTGTCAAACCTCCAATATTATATATTTCAAATTTGAACAATCTAATATTAACACTTTTTGAATGCTATTCAATGAACGTTTTGTAAATTCAGCTTATTGCAACGTCATTTTTGTAACAATGCAACAAAAATCAAATATATGGACTATAATATTTGTACAGCAATAAAACCGCCCTCTCCGCTATTGCAATAAAGGGAGAAATGTGTTATAATAACGATGTATGGGCAGAGTATTCGCTCTGCTTCACCTTTTAAGAAAGGAAAGTGGTGCAAAATGGATATTGTAAAAGGCGATATTCTTGTAATGAAGAAAAGTCACCCCTGCGGCAGTAACAGAATGATAGTTCTGCGCTCAGGCATGGATTTCAAGCTGCGCTGCGAGGGCTGCGGACGAGAGTTCATGATAGTACGCAGCAAAGCCGAAAAGAACGTAAAAACTATTATCAGAGAGGCTGAGTCATAGCTATTCTCGCAATTTATGATATATAACAAATGTATGATATGAAATAAAAATGACAGGAGAATATAACTATGTTTGAAAAACTCAAAGCACTCGAAGATAAATTTAATGAAATAAACGAAAAGCTCATGCAGCCTGAAACTGTAAACAACACTTCACTGTATACGAGCCTTATGAAAGAATACAAGACACTTACGCCGATAGTTGAAAAGTTCGGCGAATACAAGAAGGCAAAGGCTGCCAATGACGAGGCTCTTGAGCTTCTTGACGCAGGCGGAATGGATAAGGACTTCAAGGAAATGGTGCAGATGCAGCTTGAGGAGTCCAAGGAAGATATGGCTAAGCTTGAAGAAGAGCTTAAGCTTCTCCTGCTGCCGAAAGACCCTAACGATGAGCGTAACGTTATCATAGAGATAAGAGGCGGAGCAGGCGGTGAGGAAGCTGCACTGTTTGCAGGCTCTCTTTACAGAATGTATTCAATGTATGCCGCTTCAAAGGGCTGGACCATAGAAGTCATGAACGCCAACGAAACAGAGCTTGGCGGCTATAAGGAAATAACTTTCAGCGTTTCAGGCGAGGGAGCATATTCAAGACTTAAATACGAAAGCGGAGTACACAGAGTTCAGCGTGTGCCTGAAACTGAGTCACAGGGCAGAGTTCACACGTCTACTGTTACAGTTGCCGTACTTCCAGAGGCTGATGAGGTGGAGCTTGACCTGAATGAAGAAAAAGACCTGAAAATAGACGTTTTCCGTTCATCAGGCGCAGGCGGACAGCACATCAACAAGACATCTTCCGCTATCAGAATAACTCACCTGCCTACAGGCATGGTAGTTGAGTGTCAGGACGAGCGTTCACAGTTCAAGAACAAGGAAAAGGCTCTGAAAGTTCTCCGTTCAAGACTTCTTGATCAGAAAGTTCAGGCTCAGAACAAGGAGATCGCAGACAACAGACGTTCACAGGTGGGAACAGGTGACCGTTCCGAAAGAATAAGAACTTACAACTATCCTGAGGGAAGAATTTCCGACCACAGAATCGGTCTTACTATCTACAGACTTGAACAGGTGCTTAACGGCGCACTTGATGAAATAATCGACGCACTTGCAACAGCCGATCAGGCTGCCAAGCTTGCAAGTCAGGAAGAAGAATAAAAAATGTTTGACACAAAAATACTTGGCACTGACGAGGACAGCATAGCATATGCCGCAAAGCTGCTCTCACAGGGTGAAGTCGTTGGTATGCCGACGGAAACTGTATATGGTCTTGCGGCGAACGCTTTTGATGAAGCGGCTGTAAGAAAAATATTCGCCGCAAAAGGCAGACCTGCCGACAATCCTCTAATAGTGCATATATCTGACATTTCTCAGCTTGAGGAGCTTGTGGATAAGATACCGCCCCTTGCCGTAAAGTGCGCAGAAAAATTTTGGGCAGGACCTCTCACAATGATAATGCCAAAGTCTGAAAAAATACCAATGGTAACGAGCGGAGGACTTGACACGGTGGGCATAAGAATGCCGTCACATAAGGTGGCAAGAGCGCTTATCTCAGCCTGCGGCTTCCCTATCGCCGCACCGTCGGCAAACCTATCAGGAAGCCCGTCGCCTACAACAGCACAGCACGTCCTTAACGATATGCATGGCAGAATACCTGCCATAATAGACGGCGGAGCTTGCGGAGTTGGCGTTGAATCAACGGTTATAAGCTTTGAAGGCGAGGACGGAATAAGACTTCTCAGACCGGGATTTATCTCAGCCGAGGATCTTATGGAGATCACCCCGAACGTTCTTATTGACAAGGGCGTTTTGGAAAAGCTGGGTGAGAACGTAAAAGTCCGCTCCCCTGGTATGAAATACAAGCACTATGCCCCAAAGGCTGATGTGACTATCATTGACAGCAGTCTTGAAGCTTTCAGAGAATATGTGAAAACTCACGCTGACAATGACACCACTCTTATGGTGTTCACTGACAACGATTGTGATGGGCTTGATATACCCCATATCTGCTATGGCGCAAATGACGAGGAACAGGCAAAAGAGCTTTTTGACGTTCTCAGAGAGCTTGACGATATTGGTGCAAAGAAAGTCTATGCACGCTGTCCTAACAAAGACGGCGTGGGGCTTGCAGTGTATAACCGACTTTTAAGAGCCGCAGGCTTTCAGGTGGTGAAACTGTGAAAAAAACAGTAGTAGGGCTTACAGGTCAAAGCGGTGCAGGCAAGACAACTATATCGGACGCTTTCAGAGAAAATGGCTTTGAGATAATAAATTGCGATATAGTCGCAAGAGAAGTCACACAGGCAGGGAACGAATGCTGTAAAGAGCTTGCAAAGCTTTTCCCAAGCTGCTTTGACGAGAACTATTCTCTTGACAGACAGAAGCTCGGGGAGATAGTTTTTTCAGATAAGAATAAGCTTCAAATGCTCAATGATACCATATACCCTTTTATAAACAAGCTTATTGACGAAAAGATAAACGCTACAGAGAGCGAGTTTGTTCTCCTAGACGCACCGACCCTTTTTGAAGCAGGTGCGGATAAGCTTTGCAGTGTTATCGTAAGCGTTGTGGCAGACTTTGGCATAAGGCTTGAAAGGATAACCAAAAGGGACGGCATTTCGGCGGAGCTTGCAAAAAAGCGTTTTTCTTCTCAGCATACTATGGAATTTTTCAAGGCTCACAGCGATTTCGTCATTGAGAACAACGGCTCTGTGAATGACACATTCCAAAAGACCTGCGAGGTCATAGAAACAATAAAGGAAAGATATAATGGCGGCTAATGGAAAAAACAGCAGGCGTAAAAAGAAAAGGCACATAAAAAAAGGTCCCGTACTCATAGCAGTCATACTTCTGCTGTGCGGTATAGGCTGGCTCACATATCTTTATCACGAGCAGATAATCAACAAGGCAAAGGATATTCCGAACTCTTTTTCATATCCTACAGATTATGAGGAGTATGTAATAAGATACAGCACCAAGTACAAGTGCGACCCTGTGCTTGTGTTCTCTGTAATAAAAGTGGAAAGCGGTTTTAATAAGGACGCTGTTTCATCAGTGGGTGCCAGAGGTCTTATGCAGCTTATGGAGGACGCATACGATTGGATAAAATATCGCCTTGACGATCAGCGTGACAACACCTATGACGATATGTTCGACCCTGAACTTAATATCCAATATGGCACATACTATCTCAGCTATCTTATGGAAAAGTATGACGGCTCTGTAGAGCTGACAGCGGCGGCATATCACTGCGGAATGAATCTTGTTGACAGTTGGATAGAAAACGGCACTGTTGACCCTGACAATTTCAAAGTCAGCGACATACCTGACGAAAATGACCAGACTTCAAACTATGTGCGCAAGATACGCAAAGCCTATGACAATTATAAGGATATACTCAACAGTCATGGGGATATTACAGAAAACAGTTAAGCAAAACCATGCGCAGGGGCGAACAGTGTCCGTCCATTTTAACGCAGTTTCAATAAGAATACATTAAAAGGAGGACTTTACAATGGATAACAAAAAGAAAGAAAAGTCCGAGGGCGAAAAGCTTGCAGAAAAGCTTCTTTCGGATAAGAAAAACGGTGGACTTCGCCTTAGCGAAGAAAAAATCAAAAAGGCAGACAAGTTCTGCGAGGGCTATAAAAGCTTTCTGAACACTGCAAAGACAGAGCGTGAGGCTGTTATCGAGGCAGTGGCTCAGGCTGAAAAAGCAGGCTTCAAGCCTTATGAAAAGGGCAAGAAGTATGACGCCGGCGACAAGTTCTATTTTGTAAACAGAGGAAAGGCTATCATACTTACAGTTATGGGCAAGGACGGTCTTGACAAGGGTATCAGACTTGCTGCCGCTCATATCGACTCACCACGTCTTGACCTTAAACAGAACCCACTTTACGAGGACAAGGAGCTTTGCCTGTTCAAGACACACTATTACGGCGGCATAAAAAAATATCAGTGGACAACTGTTCCAATGTCACTTCATGGCGTTGTTATAAAGGCTGACGGCGAAAGCGTTACAGTAAATATCGGTGAGGACAAGGACGACCCTGTTTTCTGCGTAACTGATATCCTGCCGCACCTTGCAGACGCTCAGATGAAAAGACCTGCTCCACAGCTCATCAAGGGCGAAGAGCTTAATCTGCTCATAGGCTCCAGACCATTCAGAGATGACGCTGTTTCAAACAAGGTAAAACTCAACATAATGGCTATCCTTAACGAGAAATACGGCATCGTAGAGGACGATTTCGTTTCCGCAGAGCTTGAAGCTGTTCCTGCATTCAAGGCACAGGACGTTGGCTTTGACAGAAGCATGGTAGGCTCTTATGGTCAGGATGACAGAGTTTGTGCATACACAGCTTTGCAGGCTATCCTCAAATGCAAAGACCCTAAAAAGACCTGCATGACCATACTCACAGACAAGGAAGAAACAGGAAGTGACGGCAACACAGGACTTAACAGCTCATATCTGCCATACTTCATTGCTGACCTTGCAAAGGTATACGGACTTGAGGGCAGAAACGTTATCTCTGCTTCCGAGTGCCTTTCAGCAGACGTAAATGCGGCATATGACCCAACATTCTCAGAGCCGTTCGAGATAAGAAACTCATCACAGATAAACTACGGCGTTGTTGCCACAAAGTTCACAGGCGCAAGAGGCAAGTCAGGCACTTCCGACGCTTCTGCTGAGTTTGTGGGCAGAGTAAGAAAGCTCTTTGACGAACACAACATCGTTTGGCAGACAGGCGAGCTTGGCAAGGTAGACGGCGGCGGTGGAGGAACTGTCGCACAGTATATCGCAAACCTTGACATGAACGTTATCGACGTTGGCGTACCGGTGCTTTCAATGCACGCACCATTTGAGATAACCTCGAAGATAGACACTTATATGGCATATAAGGCTTTCTCAGTTTTCTTTGCTGACTAATTTGATATCAAATAAGCATATCCGCTTTCCCATTTCGGGAAGGCGGATCTTTTTTTGTCCCCATTGCGACAATTTTTCCATTCAAGCAGTGCTATCATAATATCAAAGGGAGGAACGCCATGAAAATTTACATAGATATACTCCTTGTGACAAACGCCATTATGACGCTTATCATGCTGGAAGCGGCAGGCAGGGTATGTCACAAGGTCATAAGTCCGCTGCGGCTGTTGACAGCTTGCTCGGTGGGAGGACTTTCGTCGCTTGTTATGGCTATAGACAGCAGAGGATATTTCACTGCAGTTCTTATTGTGGTGATAAAGCTTGTCAGTGCGGTATTCACAGTGCTTATAGCCTTTGGGTGTAAAGACCCTTGGCAACTACTTCGATACTTTATCATATACTGTGCAGTGGACGCAGTTTTCACGGGTATAGTGGCGACCCTTTGGCAGATATCAGGGAGCAAGGTGATCTTTTTCAGAAACCTCACTGTGTATTTTGACATCTCTCTATTTAAGCTTGCCCTTGCCTGCGGTATAGCATATGGTCTGCTCTGTCTTTATGAGAACATCACACGCAGGTGTTTCAACAGGGTCGCAAAATACGAAGCCATATACGAAAATGGTGGCTGTATAGTGAAAGTCCCTGCCATATGCGACAGTGGGAACAGGCTTTGTGACAGCTTCACAGGAACACCGGTGGTGGTTTTCTGCTGTGACAGGCTTTTCTATCACTACGACCTTGACCGTGACGAGCCTGACCCTCTAAGCGGTTTCAGGCTTATCCCCTGCTCTACTGTCAGCGGAGAGGGAATTATCCACATAACCGCCGCAGGGAGCGTAAAGATAATCGACGATAAAGACCGTGTACACAACGTCAGATGCTATGTGGGCATAAAGCCATCTCTGAACGGAAAATCACGGGCTATATTCAACCCCGCATTGCTGGGATAATACAGGAGGAATACAAATGACCACACTTAAAACACTCGCTCTAGGGCTGAACAGATTTTTGAGCCGTTTGTTTTCAGACGACCCCGAAACTATAGATTACCTAAACGGTGCAGATTCGTTACCGCCGCCCCTAAACAAAGAGGAAGAGAAAAAAGCCTTTGAGCTTCTTGAAACAGACCCGAAAAAAGCCCGGGAACTGCTTATCGTGCATAATCTCAGGCTTGTGGTATATATAGCAAAGAAATTTGAGTCAACAGGCACAGGCATAGAGGATCTTATCTCAATAGGCTCTATAGGGCTTATCAAGGCGGTGAACACCTTCTGTCCTGATAAAAACATCAAGCTCGCGACCTATGCTTCACGGTGCATAGAAAACGAGATACTTATGTTTCTGAGAAAATCAAATCAGTATAAAAATGAAATATCCATAGACGAACCGCTGAATGTTGACTGGGACGGCAACGAGCTGCTTTTATCCGATATTCTAGGCACCGATGACGACACCGTGAACAAGGGCATAGAAAGCGAAGTTGAGAAACAGCTTCTTCTGGAGGAGATCGAAAAGCTCTGCCCTCGTGAAAAGCAGATAATGAAAATGCGATTCGGGCTCTCAGGCAAAAAAGAAATGACCCAGAAGCAGGTCGCTGATGAAGTCGGTATATCCCAATCATACATATCAAGACTTGAAAAGCGGATAATAAAATCCATACGGCGAAATTTAGAAAAAATATGCTGATTAAAAGACTGGCGAACACGCAAAATGTTCACCAGTTTTTATGTTATATGGGATAATTTTGTTTTCACAGCAGTATAATTCTTCTCAGAAATAGGGATCACCTTGCCATATGTAAGTTCTATTCTGTAACGGCTTATACGGCTTACATATTCAGGATTTACAAGATAATTTTCATGACAGCGCACAAACATATCCCTATATCGTCTTTCAAACACCTTAAGGCTCTGCACTGATTCAAAAGAGCCGTCAATGGTATATATGACGCAGTGACTGCCACTGCTTTCCACATAAGCTATCCATAACCTATCCAGAAAAACAAGCGACCTGTCTACGCCATTTACTATCACTCTCTTTGTACGCCTTTCACCTGAACAGACATTTTTCTTGTATATTTCTTCATAATGTACAGGATATATCCTGTCACGTTCATCATATTTAATGGCATTGGAAATGTGACAAAGCTTTATTTTTTCCTCGCCGTTCTCGCTCACCCATGTAAACTGCATCCTTTGATCTGCTCTCCCAACACTGCTGTCAGGCCAAATCGTATCCAAAATGAAAAACATTATGACCTCGCAGGATCTTTCAGTAAGACCTATGGAAAACACCTTTAGGTCGCTGAGCACAAATTCAAGCTTGTGTTCTTCTTGCGAAAAAGCATCAACAAGCGCCTCTCTGGTGCGTATCACATGCTTCTCAGCGGGACCTATCCACAGAATGTCTTCATGGCAGGCATTAAGAAAGCTGTCTATCTCGTTACTGTAGTACTTAGTGAGAATATCGGCTGAACGTGTTTCAAGAACTCTATATTCCATGAAATCAAATCCTCCGTTTGCTGAATTAATTTGTACATTTTTTATTGTATCTTTTATTATACGACATTTTTATTATTTTGTCAATAATACTGACACAATTTCATTTTCGCAAAATTTCGACAGATAAACTATGTATAAATTCTTCAGAAGTTTTATTGTATTTTTAAAGCATATGTGATATACTTAGACCATACGATAAATGAAAGGAGAAGATATCTTGGCGATAGATAGATTTTATGCGGTGATACCCGCTTATGAGCCTGATGAAAAAATGCTGGCTGTTATTGACGATATATCTTCATTGACCGATTTTCATATAATTGTCATTAATGACGGCAGCGGCAAGGATAAGCTGCCGATTTTTGCCGAAGCCGCAAAAAAAGCCATAGTTCTCACCCATGAGGTAAACAAAGGCAAGGGGCGTGGCATAAAAACCGCACTTGAATACATAAGAGAACACGAATCCGACACTGTGGGCATCGTCATTGCAGACGCAGACGGACAGCACAAGGTGGAGGATATAATAAGGGTGTCGGAAGCCCTGAAAAGCTCCCCTGACAAGCTTATTATGGGTTGTCGCAGATTTTCAGGAAAGATACCACTGCGAAGCAAATTCGGCAACAACATCACAAAATTCGTTTTCTCATTTGCCGCAGGAGTAAAGGTAAGCGACACGCAGACGGGCTTGCGTGGCTTTTCCTCAAAGCTCATACCTTTTATGCTGTCGGTAAACGGTGACAGATATGAGTTTGAGATGAATATGCTGCTTGAATGTGCAAGAGAAGGCATAAGATTCTATGAAGTGCCTATCGAAACAGTTTACCTTGGCAAAAACGAGTCATCACATTTTAATCCTATCAAAGACTCATGGAGAATATACAAGGATATACTGAAATTCTCCTGCTCATCTCTTCTTAGCTTCTGCGTGGACTATATTTGCTACAGCATTTTCGCAATGATAAGCGGGAGCGTAGCGTTTTCTAACATATGCGCAAGAGTGATAAGCTCCATTTTCAACTTTTCGATGAACAAAAAATTCGTCTTTAAAAATAAGGAAGGCATTGCAAAGACAGCCGCAAAATACTTTCTGCTTGCCGCATTAATACTAGCTGCAAACACAATAATGCTGGAGCTATGTGTGAAATATCTCATACACAACAAATATATCAGCAAAATACTTATAGAAGTGCTGCTTTTCTTTATAAGCTGGGCAGCGCAAAAAAGTTTCGTTTTCAGAAAGAGGGAAAGAAAAATTGACGAATAAGACAAAAAAGCCAATGCCTGTCTGGGCAATGGTGATAACAGACATTGTGCTTACAGCGGCAGCGATAGGAGTATTCATGCTTTTTGACTACGTTATGCCGCAAAGTTCAGGAGTAAAGGGAGAAGTGATCGCAACAGTTGACAGCTCCGCAGAGGGTAGCTTCACCCTGCCAAATGCGGCTGACAACTCGCAGAAAGAAGGCACAGCACAGGACGATAGCGAGCCTGCAGTTACCACAACAGCTCCGCAGGCAGAAAAGGCTACGACCACACTGCGTACTGAGCAGACGAACCACAGAAACTGGGGCAATCAGGACACTGCCGACTATCGTTCAGACCAGAACGCTATAAGCAGTATAACAAACGGTGCCATAACCTCTGAGGAGCTTGGCTCGGCTTCAACTGACAATGCTCAGGTGACAGTATACAAAAAATCTATCGGCGAGGAAAACAACAAGATAACCTATTTTGTGGCTGATGTTTATGTCACAAGCGCAAGCGAGATAAAAGCCGCCTTTGCAGACGGAGAATTCGGTAAGAACATCAAGGACTCAGTATTCAGTATGGCGGTGGAAAACAAAGCTCTTTTCGCCATAAACGGTGATTTCTATGGTAATTCAGAACGCAGTATCGTTATAAGAAACGGTATAAAATACCGTGATGATGTCAACGACGCGGACGTGTGCGTGCTGTTCACAGACGGCACAATGCAGACCTACTCCCCGTCTGAATATGACAGCGACGCTGTTATAGCAAAAGGTGCATGGCAGGCCTGGAACTTTGGTCCTGCACTTCTTGACGGAAGTGGCAACGTTCTTGAAACGTTCAACACAACAAAATATCTCAACAGTGCAAATCCACGTTCAGCTATCGGCTGTGTGTCGGCAGGCCACTATATTTTCGTGACAGTTGACGGCAGAAACGAAGGCTACTCAAAGGGCGCAACTCTCAGCGAGCTTGCGGCTATCATGAGCGATGAGGGCTGTATGTCTGCGTTCAATCTTGACGGTGGAAAGTCCGCTATGATGTACTTCAACAAAAGCATTGTGAACGCTCCTGACGGCGGTGGACGTGACCTCAGCGACATTATCTATATAGGAGGATAAAAATGAAAAGACTAAGCAAAATTCTCCCACATATCACGATAATACTTGCGGGAATGTTCATTGTATTCTGGATATTGGATATACTCAACCCTACAATGAATTTCATAAACAGAAAAATATCCAACAAGCTTCTGCTGGCATTTTGCATATCAGCCATAATAACAGCGATACTAGCGGTCTACTATCAGCGCAAGAACGACAGAAAAGAATAGAACTAATGCAGAGTCACACGGCTCTGCATTTTTTTATGGTCAGATTTTCCTGAAAAATATCTGTATAGTTCCTGATCGAAAGGTAATAATTATATTATCACGGCAGCATAAAATGCTGCTTTTTAACAGGAGCGTGCGATGCAGTACAATAAAGTTGAGATAAGCGGAGTGAACACCAATGAGCTTAAAACGCTGAAAGAGTCGGAAAAGCTGGAGCTTTTGAAAAAAGCCCATTCAGGTGACAAGAAAGCCCGTGAGGAGCTTATAAACGGCAATCTCAGGCTCGTGCTGAGCGTTTTGCAGAAGTTTGTGAGCCGAAGCGACTCCCCTGACGACCTTTTTCAGGTTGGTGTTGTGGGGCTTATCAAGGCGATAGATAATTTCGATACCTCTCTTGATGTGAAGTTTTCTACCTACGCTGTGCCTATGATAGCAGGAGAGCTTAGAAGATTTCTTCGTGATTTTCAACCCATGAGGGTGAGCCGTTCTCTCCGTGACCTTGCTTATAAAGCAATGCAGGCGAAAGAACAGCTCATATGTGAAAACCAGAAAGAGCCTACTGTTGAGCAGATAGCAGACACTATCACCGAAAAGCCTAGTCAGGTGGTCATTGCCCTTGAAGCCATAACCGACCCGGTTTCACTCTATGAGCCTGTGTATTCTGACAACGGCGATGCTCTTTATGTATTGGATCAGGTGAGCGACAACTGTGACGATAAAAGCTGGCTTGAAGAGCTTTCATTGAAGCAAGCCATGAGCGAGCTTCAGCCTCGTGAACGTAATATACTCTTCCTGCGCTTTTTCAAAGGACAAACTCAGGTGGAGGTAGCAAAAAATATTGGCATCTCTCAGGCACAGGTATCACGGCTTGAAAAAGGTGCATTGGAACACATCAAGAAAAGTATCTAACGTCTGTCGCAATACGTTGAATCGACATTTATGAATATTTTTGTTATATACAATTACATTAGGGTCACTTTTTTGAAACAATTTAATTAATAATGTGCCATTAAAGTTGCTTGTAGTCCAAAAATTTGATATAATATATATATGAGTTATTATGTTAAATCGTCATAAGGGAGTTGAAGTGTATGCTGACTGATTATTCGGTCCTTATTTCCGAGTCATATGACGGCCAGCATAAACTGTTGACCGAGGAACTGAAACGCAATGGTACAAAGGTCCATATATGCGGTGATACTGAAATAGAGCTTGAGATAGGTGCTGTAAAATATACTCCTGACGTTATCGTTATTGACTGCTGTAAGCTGGGATATAAAAAGCTTCTGCATTTTCGTGAGATACTTCACGAAGATGACATTCATCCAATAATATATAACATCTATACTTATGATGACACAGAAACGATCCGTATTCTTCTCGATTATGATGATATTCTGCACATACTTATGCCATACGACGCTAAGAACGTATGCCACTATATGCTTGACAAGCTAAAAAGGATACCTGTCGATCCTGATATCCTTAAACAAAATATTTCAAAGGAGATACATAGGATCATAACATCAACGGGCATAAACCGCAAGCATTCAGGATATGACCATATCTACTACATGATATTCCTTATTATATTCAAATATAACGGTAATAAAGTACAAATAGGCGAACTTTATAAGGACATTGAAAAACAATACGGAAAAAATACTGCAGCTATTGAACGCTCAACAAGAAGTGCTATAGTTTCAGGCTGGGAAAAAATGAAGACTGTGGATAAGCAAATGCTTTTTGAAAGTTGCCTTGCTAACGGAACAAAGCCTACAAATGCAATGTACATAAACACCATAGCTTTATATATAAAGCATTTGTATAACGATCAGTTGGAGATGTATTACAAAAACAAAAACGATCATACATAGGACGATCCCCAAAGTGCATACCTATTATAAAGGGTATGCACTTTTTTTGAAAGGGGAAGGTTTCATGATATGTAGTTTTTCAAGCTTACGAAATAAAGAGGTCGTCAATATGCGAACAGGACTGAAAATAGGCTATGTTGATGATATAGAAATGGATACTCAGGGAGCGAATATAGTTTCACTGATCGTCTATGGCAAACCAAGGGCTTTCGGTATCATGGGCAGAGATGAGGATATTATCATAAAATGCTCGGATATCGAGCTTATCGGTGAAGATACCATACTTGTAAAATTCAACGATAGTGCAGTATGCACAAAGAGCAGAACTGTAAAAATCGAAAATTTGTTAAAATAAATTGTCGTAAACTCTTGAAATGAAATAGAAAATATGATATAATATTAAAGCAATTCGCACGGACAGGTTTTTGCCGTTGGTCCTGCCATAAGACAGGTGAAAGCAAGTAAAGCCGTCCGGAGGATAAAAACATCTGCAAAAGCAGAAATCTAAAACCAAACAGGAGGTTACTACAATGGGAGTAGTATCAATGAAGCAGCTTCTTGAAGCTGGTGTACACTTTGGTCACCAGACAAGAAGATGGAACCCTAAAATGGCTCCATACATTTTCACAGAAAGAAACGGAATTTACATCATCGATCTTCAGAAGACCGTTAAGAAGCTTGAAGAAGCTTATATGTTTATCCGTGACATCTCAGCTAATGGCGAAGAGGTACTTTTCGTAGGTACAAAGAAGCAGGCTGGAGATTCTATCAAGGAAGAGGCACTGAGAGCTAATGCACATTATGTAAATGCAAGATGGCTCGGCGGTATGATGACAAACTACAAGACGATCCAGCAGAGAATCAAGAGACTTGAGCAGCTCCACACAATGGAAGAGGACGGCACATTCGACCTTCTCCCTAAAAAGGAAGTTGTTAAGCTGAAGCTTGAGATAGAAAAGCTTGAAAAGTTCATGGGCGGTATCAAGAACATGAAGAAGCTTCCAGGCGCACTTTTCGTTGTTGACCCAAGAAAGGAAAAGATCGCTGTAGCAGAGGCTAAGAAGCTTGGCATACCTGTAGTAGCTATCGTTGACACAAACTGCGATCCTGACGATGTTGATTATGTTATCCCAGGTAACGATGACGCTATCAGAGCAGTTAAGCTTATCGCTGGTTGCATGGCTAACGCTATAATCGAAGGCAGACAGGGTGAGGACGCTGAGTCCGCTGAAGAGGCAGATAAGGTGGAAGAAGCTGACGAGGCTGCTGAATAAGAGCTGAAATTTCAGGCAGGCATTTATAGTATATTTGTCTGCCTATTTCGATATAAAACACTAGGAGGAATAATAATGGGTAAGGTATCCGTAGCAGAGATCAAAGAACTTATGACAGCAACAGGCGTTGGCATGATGGACTGCAAGAAGGCTCTTGTAGAAGCTGACGGCGATATGGAAAAGGCAGTAACACTTCTCCGTGAAAAGGGACTTGCTACACAGGCTAAGAAGAGTGGCAGAGTTGCAGCAGAGGGTATCTGCACAGCTGTAGTTAAGGGCAACGTAGGCTGCGTTCTTGAAGTAAACATCGAAACAGACTTTGCTGCTAACAATGATGAGTTCAAGGCTTTCGTTGCAGCAGTTGCTGATACAGTAATCGAGACAAACCCTGCTGACGTTGACGCACTTAAGGCAACAAAGATCAGCGGTGGTGACAAGACAGTTGAAGAGACACTTCAGGATCTGTTCATCAAGATCAGAGAGAACATGGTAATCAGAAGATTCAAGAGAATGGAAGGCATTCTTGTTCCTTACGTTCACGGTGCAGGCAGCATCGGCGTTATGGTAAAGCTTGATTCTGACATTGCAGCTGACAATGCAGAACTTTTGGCTGCTGGTAAGGACTGTGCACTTCAGGTTGCAGCTATGAATCCTGCATACCTGAACAGAGAGGCTGTTCCTGCTGACGCTCTTGACAAGGAGAGAGAGATCATGCTGGCTCAGATGGCTGAGGATCCTAAGATGGCTAACAAGCCTGAGCAGGTTAAGCACAAGATCATCGACGGTAAGATCGGCAAATACTATTCTGAGAACTGCCTCCTTGAGCAGGCATTCGTTAAGGATGATAAGGTATCTGTTGGCAAGTACGTTGAGTCTGTAGCTAAGAAGCTTGGCGGCAAGATCGACGTTGTTGAGTACGTTCGTTTCGAGAGAGGCGAAGGCGTAGAGAAGAAGGAAGAGAACTTCGCTGACGAAGTTGCAGCAATGACAAAGTAATCTTTCTGACATAAATGAAAGTCCCTCGGTGGTGAGCCGAGGGACTTTTTTTATGGGCTTTTGATTGTAACTTGAGAGAGTGTCTTAAATCACATCCCTATGTATATTTACTGTTGCTTTTTTTACAAAAGCTCTTTGACCAGAGCTTCTTTTATAATGGACCGTCTTTCAGCTAAAAATTGCAGGAAATTAGCATAAGAATAATTCATATCTGGCATATAATTAGTTAAACGATATTGAGTTTTATCTTCATCAGTTACATAGTTTTTAGAAAACCATATATTAAAGTCTTCATCCTGTTTTTCAATGTTTGGAATTGCCGCAAGCAGTTGAAGATTTTCAATATCATTTACATGATCTACATATTCTGAAATTTTGTCTGATGAAACTCCCTTTGCTTCCAAGCTTTTCTTAGAAAACTTGCCTTTGGGGTATATATGGTCAATATGAAATTTATTATTGAAATCGAGGGACGGATAGAGCATCATAAGTACATTAAGGGTGTCAGTTCTATTACATTGCAAATCAAGTATGTTTTCAATGTCATCTTGGGTGAATATGATTGATTTGCTTGTGCCTTTTAATCTACTTGCAATTTTTTCGATAGGAAAATCTTTTTTGCCATTCTCTTGTATGATTTCTCTTAGAATTTTAAGAATATCATCTGGGTGGCCGCCAAAAGTCTTTTTCAAGAGAGAAAGGCTAAGCCATTTTTTTATTTTCTTGCGATTTAGAACTGTAGATGTTGAAAGCTCAAAATTATTGGGGTTTCCAATTGTCATAAGATAATATGCGATTGGAATAACCGCATTGTTGGATGTAAGGCTATCTCGTGAAAAGCCAAAACTAGACACAAGCAAAAATGCCTGCGTAATTGATTTTTTTATCAATTCCCAGTTCTGCTCGATAGTCAGCATGTTTTGCTTATTGAAATTGTCAACCTTAAATGCAATTTTATTAAAGTCGGATAGTACAAGTGCTGCTTTAAGTATAAAATCTTTATTTACATTAAATCCGGAACCCAATTCGTTTATATAATCGACAAACTCGGTAATTTCTTTGCGGGCATCGAGATTTTTCCATTGAGCGGTAGCAATTGATAGCAACAGATCTGAATAACTTAGAACTGTTCCTCCACTATTTACCCTCACAAATATTTGCAATACCCTGTCCAATTCAGGTGATTTAACTTTGTAATAACTGATGCTTGGTTGTGTATGTATCGTATTATACAGTTGAGACAAAGTATCATTTGCAAAATCACTTTGTTCTTGTGTGTATATTTGTGACGTTACGATGTTGTTTGCCCAAAACTTCATTACATCTCCTATTTTGGACATGTTTAGAATCTTGCCTACTTCAAACCAAAAATGCTTATCATCATTTTGTTTTTCATCCTCAGTTAAAAAAGAAAATTGATATTTGTTTGTCTCACTTTTTGCCGGTTCAACTATATTGAGATATAATTTCCTTTCAGGAAATGCCAAATCGTTTTTCCATTGTTTATGTGGCATCTTATATGCATATGAACCAGTCAGACCAATATTAAGAGCTGTTAATCGCTGCTGTCCGTCCAACACAGCAATAGCATTTTTATTTGCAGCCAAATTGATTTTTGAATTATGTCTCTTTTTCTTTTCATGATAATTCTGAAGGAATGTATAAAATACATATTCATTGTTCTTCTCACTAGGAAATTCCCAAAACAGAAATGCGCCAAATGGATATCCTTGCATTACACTATCGAAAAGTCTTTCAATTTGTGATGTTTCCCATACGAATTCTCTTTGAATAGCAGGAAGTACATATTTGTTCATTGATATGTCTGTAATTACATCTGCAATGGTTAATGGCGATTCGTAAGCCATTTTGCGACCCCTCTTTCATATTTTCATGTTATTTAGATTGTAGCATACAATCTAAACTTTGTCAATACTCTATGTTGCTTTGTGACATCCTCCCACACTTATAGAAGTGGGGGGATGTCATAGTATGCCCATTACACAAAAAAACAATCTCATTGCAAAAAACAAAGCAGGCATTCCTTGGGGATAATCAGAATGTCTGCTCGTTTCGACAACATTTGTCAAATAATAGTGAATAAAAAGCCCACTCGGTTTTGTAACCGAGTGGGTGTTTCTTTTCGTAAGGGTTTGCCAAAGAAAAGTCTATTCGCTCCTGCTGGGATGAAAATCCCTTGCATGGTCTGTTTTTTAGAGTAGGGTGCGGAGGATTTGACGAGTACATTGCATTTATTTCATCACACTTAAAGCAAAGCCCCTCGGTGATAAGCCGAGGGGTTTACGACAGTAGGCATAAAGAAGTTTTCAGACAAACATTGTAAGACAGGTACAGCAAGCTAAATAATTACCGAAAGGGTGCTTACAATGATTGATATGATTTACAACCTCCGTGTGGGGGATATTCATGCTGCTGAGTTCTCTGACGAGTTTAATGCTCTCTGTATTCCGTTCGAGGAGTCGCTCAGTGAGGAGCAGATTGATATATTCCACCGTATTCTCGACTGTGTGAGCGAAACTGCCGCTGCTGAGATGAGAGATGCTTACAAGGTCGGCTTCAAGGACGGGGTGGCTTTGATGAAAGAGGTTCAGAAGTAATCACATATAACTATTTAGGAAAGGTCTTATCCCTGTGATACGGGGATAAGACTTTTTCTTTTCAGATGATTGACATTTTCAATAGGGTTTGCTATAATGATTGTATAGGGTAAGCACTATCTTGCTTGTGTAAATCGGAATTTATTAGTAAAAGAATATGCTTCTATAATTTCAGGAGGTTATGATATGAAGGATTTTTCAGACCAAACAACCATATTTTATCATCTCAAACTAAAACGCACAAGAAGCCCTTTAGAGGTTTTTGAAAAAATGCAAAAATCTGTAAAAAGAAAAGGTGCCACTAAGAATTGGATGTGTATAATTGATAAAGAAAAGCCTTCCTTGAAAGTGGATTTTTGTGATAATAAAAGTGAAACATTTTGTCTTTCTTTTGATGATAAAAAGGTTTGTGAAGGTTGCTGTAAGGTATTCTTTCCTCTTTCAGGAGAGCTTTTCGATGATGAGCATAAAAGCGAATTCAAATCACTCATCAACATGATATATTCCGTTAGAACCTCTTTTGCCGAGATGAAAATAACTGATGATTACGGCATTTCAGAAAGTTTTCTCGATAGCAAGGTGAACAAGATCGTTCTTCGTGAATTAACTGAGGACGAAACAAAACGAGCCAAACGTCTGTTTGCAAACGAGCATACAAATATCAAGGAATTTATTACGGCTCTAATGTATGATTATCGTGATTTTGATTATTCTGAGGACTTTATCCCTTATATCAACAGACGAATTGGCGGTAGTACTCCGGTTATATTTTGGGATCAATGTGATGACATAAGTAATTTTTTTAGTGCATTTGTTGACAGCTTTCTTTATGAAACGACCGATTATCAGAATAAAGGTAGAATTTTTACAATAAGTGACTACTATGGTGACCTCAATGGAGTATATTTTTCAGTGACTGCTTTTGTCTTTGGCATAGAAACAATTACAGGGTATCATGTTCACGAAACAGGCTGGGATCCAAAAAGCACACAGGTACTAAGGCTGTATTATAACAAATGCTTGCCGCTTATTGAAGCAGAAAAATCTGACTATGAAAAATGCGTTGTGGCATACCGTTTTTTCGTTTCTATCATGGATTACCTCGGTTTTAAGTATGTTGGAAAGAGTATTATTAATAATGATTTAATTGATTCATCGTTAGTAACTGCGGTAAAATCTATGCTAAATGAAGGAGACTATCACTCGCTAAGTGAAGCAGTAGATGATTATCGTAAAGATAATATAATATGACAATTCCATTTTCTGGACACAGTTAAAACAACTCCTGATTTATCTTAGTAAGCCATACTAAAACCCATAGCCTACTGGCACACCTGTTTTCCGTTCCACACAAGTTCGATTAAGCATTGTGGAGCATACCACAACAGGCACAAACCCTATTGAAACGAATAGCTGCAAGCTCTCGGAAACGCTCTGTAAGCGTTTCTGAGGGCTTTTTCTTTTCAGCGGTTAGTTTTCCGCTCCGCAGGCTCGGACGGTGCTGTGGAGCTTTTCCGTTCGCCAGACAGTCAAGCTTAGGTCGGCTCGGCAATGCCGTGACGGAGTTCATACTCACGCACACGGCGGTAAAAGGTATTTGCCGACATATCCATTCTCCGCATAAAATCTCTGCCCGTGATGTTTTTTGCTCTCCATTCCCCATAGAGCTGCCCGAACCTCATCCAGTCGGTGGGGATAGGCTTTCGCCCGGTGTACTTGCCCTGAGCCTTAGCAATCTCGATGCCCTCACGCTGTCGCTGTTTTAGCTGCTCACGCTCCAACTGAGAGAGTGCAGCGAACACGGTCAACATAAATTTGCCCGCAGGCGTGTTGGTGTCGATTTTCTCTTTGTGGCTGATAAGGGTAACTCCTTTGTCGAGACCTACCCAGACGGCTGATGCTTTCCACATAGAGGGTATCTCCCTCACGCACATAGTCAAGCATTGCCCTGAGCTGAGGGCGGACTTTGTTCGCTCCCGAAATCTTCTCGGAGAAGATGCGGTCAACCTGATAATCGCACATGATCTCCTGCTGTCTCGCTGTTTCCTGATGCTCCGTAAAAACACAGATATAACCTATTTTGCTCATAGTATCGTCATTCCTTTATTCAAGTGCATTTTTATTTCTGTGTTTTGCCTGTGTCCTCTGACGGCTTTTCTCTCGCTCACTCTTCATATACTGCTCATTAAGGTACTGGCGCACCTGTCGGGTGTACCGCATCGCCGTTTCATGTTTGAGAAGATATGCCTTGTGTTCGGGCATAATGGCTTTGAGCTTATCTTTTAACGGCTTTGACAGTGCTGCAAGTTCACTCCGCTTGGGTGCTTTGCCGTCGATGTAATAATCCTTGATATGCTCCTTGATGTACTTGTCAGCTTCTTCGTAAGCGTCGATTGCGCCAGCGTTCTTCTTGCGGAAATGCTTTTGCGTAAACGCTGACCGTTCCTGATACTCCTTGTATGTAGCAGAATTGTCGGAACGCTGTTTTATCATCGCAAAGAGCTTGTCGATAGCTGTGTACTGCTCTTTCAGCTCGGCAACTTCATCGGTGTGATCTTCGGGCGAATGGATATTGTGCATAAATCCACCAAACTCGCTTAAAGACATGATGCCGACAGCTTCAAGCTCTGCAATAATCTTGTCGCTGTCACGCATACCTCGGATAGATGCCCATTCATCTATTTTCTTTTTAGGTGCTTTACTCTCGGTCGGCTCAGGTGCAGGCGGTGGAGTTTCACGCTCATCATACAGCGGTGCAAGAAATTCCTCCGCTGTAATAACTGTCCTGTCGGTGTCGGGTTTGGTGGTAGTCAGCGGTATGATCGTGGCTGTAGATTTAGGTGCTTGTGAGATGCCGCACCGTCGGCGGCTCACTCGCTCACGCTTCAGCGTGATGCTCTCAATCATCATCGGTGTCAATATTCTAAACTGGTACGGCGCATTTATTGCGCAGTCTGGGCGGCAATCTCGTGAAAATGTCCATTGACTTTTCCGTAGGCGGTATGGTATAATAAGACAGGTCAACAGTTTGATATTCTATAAACTATAAGGAGAGAGCATATATGAGGGCTATTTTATTTCCATTAGATAAAGTAGTATTAGATGATAAAGAGATTAAGCTCGGAATGACAAAGAATGATGTTGAAACTGTACTTGGACAGGGTGAAACATATGATAGTTCACGTTACTATTACCATGATGAACTTGCTATTGACTATTCCTCAAATGATAATACAGTTGAATTTATAGAGTTACTTGGCGGTCCAGATGGAGAAATACAGCCTGAAATATATGGTATCAAAGCATTTCAGGTCGATGCTAATGAACTGGAACAAGTTTTATGTGGACATAATGGTGCGGATGTTGATGATAGTGAGGAGGACTCCAGAGCATATCGAAAAATTAGTGTAGGAATATATCGTGAAAACTATGAAGATCGTTGGGAAACAATTGGATTAGGTATAACAGATTACTACCAATAACAAAAATGATGATGAACCTCTATAACTTACAAGCTGTGTGAGCGAACTCCGCTCCGCAGCTCTTTCTTTTTCCCGTAACAATGTGTCGAACTGGATAATGCAAGTAAAACAGAAAGTTTGAGCGCAATATCAATAGACACTGAACTGCGTTTCGCGCTATAATATTAGCATAGGGTATTATCCCTAAATCCAAATCATTGCGAGGTGAAGTGAATGCGTGGTAATCTGAAAGACAACCAGGCTAAGCTCGACTGCTACGAGAAGTCTATCAAGGCAGCTCTCAAACGTAAACGCAAGGTCATCATGGAGAGCAAGCAGATCGCTTACGATATGCTCTCTGAGCTTTACGGCTTAGAGGGACAGGAGCTTGTCGATACCGCAACCATAGAGCATACGCTGATCGGCAAGCTGACCGACAGTGGAATGTCCTACGCTGACATTGAGGACGGCAAGGTCGCAACGGTTATTACCAAAGACCTTTCAAGGCTCGGTCGTGACTATCTGAAAACAGGTGAGCTGATCGAAATGGTGTTCCCCGACTATGATGTGCGATATATCGCCGTCAACGATAATGTTGACACGGCGAAGTCCGAGAATGAACTGCTTGCTTTCAAAAATATCTTCAATGACTGGTACGCCCGTGACTGCTCAAAGAAAATTCGTGCTGTGTTCAGGGCAAAGGGACAGTCGGGCAAGCACCTGTGTCCGCCCGTGTACGGCTACAAGAAGTCCGAAACGGATAAAAACCTGTGGGTAATTGACGAGCCTGCTGCTGAGGTGGTACGCAAGATATTCAAGCTCTGCATTGACGGCTATGGTCCGGTGCAGATAGCCCGTATCTTGACCGAACAGGGTATCCCTACGCCGACTGCCTACGCATTGTTGCAAGGTCGTGACAACGGCAGACACAATGCTAAAACATACCGTTGGGGTGCGCAGACAATTGCCCATATTCTTGAACGCTATAAATACTGCGGTCATACTGTCAACTTCCGCACAAAGATGAAGTCCTACAAAGTGCATAAGATCGTCTACAATCCGCAGGAAGAATGGCAGATTTTTGAGAATACGCAAGAGCCTATTATCACGCAGCAGACCTTTGACTTGGTGCAGGAGCTTCGCAAACACAAGCGCAGACCACAACGATCTGAGGTAGTAAATCCGTTTGCAGGAATGGTATACTGCGCCGACTGCGGAGAGAAGATGTATCTGAGCCGCCGCAAGAACGAACGTCCTGAACAGAAGCATATGCGTTGTTCTACATACGCTAAAGAACAGTATAAATGCACCGTCCATTATATCCGCACCTGTGTTCTCAACGAAATTGTCCTCGGTGAGCTGAACAAGCTCCTGACAATGGTCAGAGGCAATGAGGAGGAGTTTGTCAAGCGTGTCATGAGCAGTTCCGTACAGCGTAAATCCTCAGAGCTTACAAAAGCAAAGAAAACGCTGAAACAAGCTGAAAAGCGTATCGCTGAACTGGACAAGCTCTTTACAAGGCTCTATGAGTATAATGTCCTCGGCAGGCTGTCGGATGAGCGTTTCACGATGATGTCCGCAGGATATGAGGAAGAACAGGCAAAGCTGAAAGCTACCGTTGCGGAACTTACTGCCTTTGTCGAAACGGCTGAACAGAAGTCCTCCGATGTGACGGCTTTTCTGAAAGTCGTACACAAGTATGAGCATATCGAAACGCTCACGCCTGAGATCATGCACGAATTGATTGATAAGATCATCGTCCACGAACCCAACAAGTCCAGCGGAAAGCGTGTGCAAGATATTGAGATACACTTCCGCTTTGATGTGGCGGTATCGACCATATCCGTTGAAACAGGTAAATAAGAAAAAAAAGGTCGCATAACCGACGGTGTTATGCGACTACACTAAGGAAGAAAAAAACTTCTATATCACTACTGTGCTTTTGTTTATGCTTTAAAATATTCAAGCACAGCGTCCAAGCTGTCCATTTTCTTGTACACCATCGACAATATCTCATCTGTCGGTGCAATAAGATCTGGCACCATTATTGGTATCATCTTCGCATTGTAAGCCGCCTTTATGCCATTGTAAGAGTCCTCTACAGCAACAGTTTTCTCAGACCTTACTCCAAGCTTCTCACAGGCAAGTAAATATATCTCAGGCTGTGGCTTTGAATGTTTTATCATATCTCCGCCAATAATCACATGGAAATAATCAAGCAGACCTGCTCCCTTTAGATTTTTGATAACCCCTTTGTATGACGTTGATGAAGCAAGTCCTACCTTTATATCACGCTCTTTAAGATAAGAAAGCAACTCCCTTGCTCCGCTTTTCAGAGGCAAACCACGCTCAGCGATAATATCTGCACAAATGACTTTTGCTTCGTCATAAAGTTCGGGTATTGACACTTTGTCACCATATGCGGCTTCTAGGATAGCCATTGTATCAACAGTGCTTCTGCCAATGCACTTCATAGCATTTTCGTGAACGTTGGTCAGACCATATTTCTTTCCAAGACGCTCCCAGCTTTCAAGACCTATTACTTCGCTGTCGAAAATAACGCCGTCCATATCGAATACGATTCCGTCAAGTTCTGATAATTTCAAACCCACCACGCACCTCACTTGAAATACATATACAGATTACATTTTATCATGCCGTTGTAAAGCTTACGCTTTTTGTCAGCCTTTTTGCCGAAAAACACCTCAAACTCCTCATGTGGGGAGATTATATAGCATGGGTTCTCCTTTGACGGGCAAAGTCTTTGTCCCATTTTCTTATAAAGCTCCTCGGCTTCCTTTATTTCAAGCATACGCTCGCCATATGGGGGATTGACAATTGTTATCGAACCCTCTATCTGGCTGTATTTTGAGATATCCTGCTGTTTTACTGTAAGCTTTGAGCCTACTCCTGCCTTTTTAGCGTTGTTTCTTGTAAGCTCTACCGCTATATCATCAACATCAAAGCCAAATGCCTTGAATGCACCCTGCCTGTCGATAGCGTCCATAGCCTCGGCTCTTGCATTGCGCCACGCTGTTTCAGGTATCTGTGACCACTGCTCTGCCGCAAAATTTCTTCTCAGACCAGGTGCAACTTTCAGTGCCTTGTATGCCGACTCAATAAGAAATGTACCTGAACCGCACATAGGATCCACCACAACTGAGTCCGCACGTACTCTTGCAAGGTCAACTATACCTGCGGCAAGTGTTTCCTTGATAGGTGCGTCGTTGGAATTTCTTCTGTAGCCACGCTTGTGAAGTCCTACACCTGATGTATCAAGATAGATAGTCGCAATGTCCTTATGGATAGCAAACTGTATCTGATGTTTCGCCGCAGTTTCCTCAAAATAGCTTATGCCATAGGCTTTTTCAAGTCTTTTAACGCAGGCTTTTTTGATTATCTTCTGACAATCAGGGATAGAATGAAGCTTTGAATTGAGGGCATGACCCTTAACAGGGAAAGCGTCTTCCCTGCCGATAAAGTTCTCCAGCGGAAGCTTCATAACGCCGTCGAAAAGCTGTTCAAAGCTTTCTGCTCTAAAGCTGCCAAGCTCGATAAGTACACGCTCTCCTGTGGCAATCCAAAGATTTGCCTTTGCAAGCACGTCAAAGCCACCTTCAAAGCTTATCTTGCCGTCAGTTGTGGTAAGATTTTCACCGCCTATCTTTTTTATCTCATATGCAAGCACGCTTTCAAGCCCGAAATGGCATGGAACGCACATTCGCAGTTTATTTTCCATAATGATTTCCTTTCAAAAAAGCCTCCATAGAGTTATGGAGGCTTTAATTTTAATGATTTCCGCTGCAATACTCAGGCTCGTTGGATTTCTTGTAATATCCGGTTGCCGTGCTATAGCATGAATTTGACGCAAGCTTACCTGTCTTTGTGCAGTAGGTGAGCTTTTCAACTGTATCAGGCATTTTGAAAGTCTTGTCAAATGACTTATGCTTCTCATTCTCAGCAATATCACCAAAAACGTTCTTCCAAATCGCACCGATATTCTGATACTCGTTCGTAGGGATAGTGGCAGGGTTTTCATAACCTATCCAGATACCTGAAACGTAGTCAGGAGTACAGCCTACAAATGAGAGGTCAAACCAGTCAGATGAAGTACCTGTCTTACCGACAAGGTCAGTATTGTTTAGCTTAGCATATCTACCAGTACCGTCCTGCTGAGTTATAACATTCTGCATCATTCTGTTCATAACGTAAGCGGTAGACTCGCTGATAGCCTGCTTGTATCCGTCGCTCTTTTCATAGATAGCGTTTCCGTCAGCGTCCTCTACCTTTGAAACGTAGGTAACGTCATACTTCTTACCGCCATTGCCAAATATCATATAAGCGCCTACAAGCTCCTCAAGCTTAGTACCATTTGTAAGACCGCCGACAGTTACTGGTGAATAGTCAGCGTCGGAGTCTGCAAGCGTAGTGATGTCAAGCTTTTCCTTAAGGAAGTTATAGGAATAAGCAGGTGTCATTTTTTTGATGAGCTGCGCAGGAAGCGTATTAAGCGACCTTGTGAGCATTTCTACAGTTGTAAGCTGCTGATAAGACCAGTTTGCACTGTCGCCTGTTTCCGAATAGTTTACAGGCCACTTTTTGTCCTTGCCCTTTACCTTAATAGTGATAGGCTCATCAGTGAACAGCGTTGACCATGTCATAAGATCCTGATCCAGCGCTGGAGCGTATGACGCAATAGGCTTGATGCAAGAACCTGGTGAACGTTTGGCATCAGTAGCAATATTATAAACTCTCGACTCCTTTTTCTTATCACGTCCGCCAACGATAGCCTTAACGTTGCCCTGATAGTCCATGGCGATAAAGCCTGACCACAGAGTATCGTCCTTTTTGTTCATTTCATAGGTGGTGAAATTACTTTGCTTCTGCATTTCCTTTTCTACCTTCTTCTGCATACTTCTGTCAACAGTGGTATATGCAGTAAATCCGCCGTCATAAAGTCTTGCGGAAGCGTCCTCCCATGAAATGCCATAATAGTCAGCGATTATCTGTATAGTCTGATTGATAGCAGCGTCCATAAAGTAAGAAGTTGGACCCTGATCCTTTGTTTCGTCCTCATAGATAGTTGAGCTTGTGTAGGTTATATCGCCTGTTATTTTAAGCTCATAGTTGAGTGCCTCGTTATATTCCTGCTCAGAAATTGCACCGTTATCGAGCATATGATCCAGCGTATACTTCTGTCTGAGCTTGTTGTTTTTCATATTATCATATGGGTTGTTTGCAGCAGGCCAGCTTGTCATACCCGCAAGTGAAGCTGCCTCAGCAAGGTTAAGATCCTTTACGTCCTTGCCAAAATAGAAGTTTGCAGCAGCCTGAACTCCGATGATATCATACTCCTGAGTTGTCAGTGGCACAAGGTTAAGATAGCTTTGGAGGATATCTTCCTTTGTGTAGGTCTTTTCCACGTTGATAGAACGGAAGATCTCTCGTATCTTACGCTCGATACCATGGATAGAATCTCTGGAGTCATCACCCGTGATGTTCTTGATAGTCTGCTGTGTGATCGTCGAACCACCTATCTGTCTGCCGCCGTATATCGGAATGAATACATTGACAAATGAAGCGAACGTTCTCTTGAAGTCAACGCCGTCATGAGAATAAAATCTCTCGTCCTCGGTGTACACAAAAGCGTCCTGAACATACTGAGGGATATCCTCAAGATCAGCCCATACAACGTGCTTATTGCTGTTTTTCAGAGCATAATAAAGGTCATACTCCTGTGAATCCTCATCATCTTCATCATAGTCAGGGTTGACAGACAAAAATCTCGAAATGTTGCTTGTTTCCGTCTTGTCAAGGCTGATAGTTGTTGTGGTATCTGCAAAGTTAAGGACGTAAATAGTCAGAACTGTTGCAAATATAGAACAGGTGATAATGAGTATCAGGAATATCGACAGCAAAGCTGTGCCTAATATTTTGAGAACTCTGACAGCAGGATTAGTGGATCTTTTCTTTTTGCGTTTTTTCACTGCCGTGTTTTTTATTTCATCCATAAATTTAACCTTTCGTCTTTATTTGATCTGATATTATTATACCACATACGAATCAAAAAGTTAAGTCTTTTCGGTAAATCTTTAGTTTTTTCTAAGGATTTTTTGACAGAACAAAGCTGCCGTTATTTCATTGAAAATAAAAAACGAGGGCGATCACTCGCCCCCATGAATTTTATTGCTTATTCAGCGTCCTCAGAAGCCTCGTCATCAGCAGGAAGCAAAGCTCTCATAGACAGGCTGATCCTCTTCTTGTCGAGATCGATCTCTGTGATCTGGCAATCAACTACCTGACCTACAGAAAGGATATCTGCAACATTGTTTACTCTCTGGTTAGCGATCTGAGAGATATGGATAAGACCGTCAATACCGTCAATGATCTGTGCAAAAGCACCAAAGCTTGTGATAGAAACAACAGTAGCCTTAACTACCTGACCTACCTCATAGTTAGCCTTGAAGATCTCCCATGGATTCTCAGAAGCCTTCTTATATGTCAATGAAACCTTCTTTGTTTCGCTGTCGATATCCTTGATAGTAACAGTGATCTTATCGCCAACAGAAACAACGTCTGAAGGGTGCTTGATCCTGTTCCAAGAAAGATCCATTCTTCTGATAAGGCCGTCAACACCACCGAGATCTACGAATACGCCGTAATCTGTGATAGACTTAACTGTACCCTCTACCTCAGAACCGATCTGAGCTGTCTCAAAGAACTTAGCCTGAGCTGCTGCTCTTTCCTCTCTTGCTACTGCACGGATAGAACCAACTGCTCTCTGCTTAGCCTCGTTTACCTCAAGGATCTTGAAGCTTACTGACTGCTTGAGCAGATCGTTAAGATCGAAATCTCTTCTTGGAGCTGCCTGTGAAGCAGGGATAAATACCTTAACACCGTTAGCTGATACTAGTACACCGCCCTTAACAACGTTTGTAACTGTACCTGTAAGTGTAGCGTCAGCTTCCTTAGCCTCAACTATCTTCTGGAAACCAAGAACTGCGTCAACCTTCTTCTTAGAAAGTGTAACGATACCCTCCTGGTCATTTGTCTTAAGAACGATCAGATCGATCTTGTCGCCTACCTTTACGATATCCTCCGGCTTCTTAGTAGGATCATCTGTAAGTTCAGATGCAGGAATATAGCCTGTGTGCTTTGTTCCGATATCTACGGCTACTTCACCGTTATTGATATCGGTGACAATGCCCTCAACCTTCATTCCCGTATGTATTTTTTTCAGAGTCTTTTCCAGTTCCTCCTCAAAATTAAATTCTTCGTCAACATTGTTCAACATTTCACTCATGGTCTGTTGTACCTCCTTGATTATATAAGCCGGCGTCGATGCACCAGCAGAAATCCCGATAAATTTTGCACCTGATAAGTCAATATCACATGCCCTCAGTCCTTCGGCGTCCTCCACAAGCCAACATTTGCAATATTCATCGCATATGGCTTTAAGCTTGTGAGTATTGGAGCTGTGCAGCCCTCCGACTATTATCATTATGTCGGCAGCCTTCGCAAGCTCCGCCGCCTCCTTCTGTCTTTCAGAAGTGGCACTGCATATGGTGTTATACACCACAGCCTCAGGCAGATACCTCTCAAAAAGCTCTTCGCACTTTCTCCACATATTCTTATTATACGTTGTCTGAGCCAGAATTGCAACCTTTTTTGACGAAAAATCTTTCTCTTTCACCAAATTTTCAAAATCGTCACATGAACTGAACACATAACTCTCTCCGCTGCAATGACCTCTTATACCCATTATTTCCGGGTGAGCCTCATCACCTGCGATAAGAATAACGTATCCCTCGCCCGATTTTTCGGCTGCTATCTTGTGTATCCTTGCCACAAAGGGACAGGTAGCGTCAATTACTTCCGCACCTACCTTTGCAAGCTTTTCATACACGTCCAGTCCAACGCCGTGGGATCTGATAACAACTGTCTGGTCTTTCGTGACATTATCCACATCGGTGGAGTAAACTCCTTTTGCTTCAAGGTCAGAAACTACGTTTGGATTGTGAATGATTGGGCCTAACGTTACAACATTATTTCGGTTATATAACTCATTATACACTATTTTTACGGCTCTGTCTACACCAAAACAGAAACCTGCGGTCTTTGCAACGCAAATTTTACACTTTGTTAACATTTAATGTACCAACTCCGTGATATTTTTCATGATCTCGTTCTTGATAGTCCTAAGAGAATGAGGGTCGGTGGCTGTAACGCCTATCTCGCCAGGCACTATAGGCTTGCCAAATCTTACAACTACACGCTTTCTGAATTTGAGCTTGCCCTCAAAATTGATACCAACAGGGACCACAGGCACCTGAGCCACAGCCGCCACCAGTGCAACGCCTGTTTTGCCCTTTCCTACCTTGCCGTCCTTTGAACGTGTTCCCTCAGGGAAGATAACAAGGTTTCTGCCCTTTTCAAGCTTCTCTATAGATGTATCTATGACCTGAGTGTCGCCCTTTCCTCTTGTGACAGGGAATGCTCCGAACGCTTTTATAAGCAGGGTGAAGAACACATTCTGATGAAAAAGCTCCTCCTTAGCCATATAAGAAAGCGGCACTCTTGTTGGCAGTGCAATAAAAACAGGGTCCTGATAGCTTCTGTGGTTTGAAGCGAATATATTCCCGCCGTCCTTTGGGATATTTTCCGTACCCTCGAAAGTGATGTTAAAATACAGATGATAAAGTCCGATAACGATATATCTCAGCACTGTGTACCAGAACATATGGAAATGACCAAGCCTGTGTTCTTTTTTCACAGGTCTGACAGGCATTATCTCTTTTATCTTACGCTCTTTTTTTTTAGTCTTGTCAGTTATTACCTTGTAGATAGCCTCAACAGACTCTTCAAGAGTCAACTCAGTAGAGTCCACCTCAACAGCGTCATCAGCCTTTTTGAGAGGAGCTATCTCTCTGTGTGTATCGTTATAGTCACGCTGGATTATATCCTGCAATACCTCGTCATATGTAGACTTGTCGCCCTTTTCCTGAAGCTCCTTGAAACGTCTTTCTGCTCTGGCTTCAGGTGCGGCTGTGAGGAATATCTTCACGTCAGCGTTTGGCAAAACCACAGTGCCGATATCTCTGCCGTCCATGATGATGTTGTTTTCTTTTGCGATATTCTTCTGAAGTTCAAGCAGAAATTCTCTTACTTCAGGTACAGCAGACACCTTTGACGCACCCATGGATATCTCAGGCGTTCTTATTTTGTCTGAAACGTCCTCGTCATTGAGCATTACTCTCTGCCCTGCTTCTGTGTAGCAAAGCTTTATGGATATCTCACCAAGAAGGGGTTTTATCTGCTCAGGGTCAGAAAGGTCTGCACCCTTGCTTATAACATAATAAGCTATAGAGCGGTACATCGCACCTGTGTCTACATATACATATTCAAGCTTTTTCGCTACCGCCTTGGCGATAGTGGACTTTCCTGCTCCGGAAGGTCCGTCGAGAGCCACGTTTATTCCCATATCAAAATCTCCTTATCCTATTTTATCCGCACAGCTATACGCCGTGGAAAACGCTATCTGCAAATTAAAGCCCCCTGTATAAGCGTCAACGTCAAGCACCTCACCGATAAAGTAAAGTCCTTTACACAGCTTTGACTCCATTGACCGTGGGTCTATCTGCGAAACATCAACTCCGCCGCGGGTTATGATAGCTTCCTCTACAGGGCGCATACACTTCACTGTGAACGTTAGCTTTTTCACTGTGGAAACAAGCCTTTCACGCTCCTCACGGGTTATCTGATTGACCTTTTTCTCAGGATCGATGCCGCACCTTTTTATTATAAGTGGTATTATCTTCGAGGGCAGCAGTTTGCCCAGTGAGTTCTGAAAATCCCTGTTTGGAAAATCACCGAAATCACGAAGTATCCTGCTGTCAAGCTGTTCATGGCTCAGTGCAGGTTTAAGGTCGATATCCATATAATGCCTTGACTTGTTCATATCTCCAAGGTGAGCCGAAGCCGAAAGCACGAGCGGTCCGCTCAGACCAAAGTGTGTGAAAAGCATTTCCCCAAGCTCGTGGAAAAATGGCTTTTCCCTATTCTCTTCACGAAGCGTCAAGGTGCAGTTTCTAAGGGAAAGCCCCATTGCAGAAGCACATTCCTCACGCTCATAAGTGACTACAGGGCAAAGTGACTGAGTTATTGCCGTGATTTTATGCCCCACAGACTTCGCAAGCCTATAGCCGTCGCCTGTTGAGCCTGTCCGTGGATAGGACTTTCCGCCAGTTGCAACGATAACGCTGTCTGCGTAATAATCCCCATGCTCGCATTTAAAGCCCTCTGCTCTGCCGTCCTTTATGATAAGCTCTTTTACCTCATCGTCGATAAACTGCACACCACTGTCCTCGCAAGCTTTCACAAGTGCTTTTACGATATCCTTTGCGTTGTCGCTCACAGGGAAAACCCTGTTGCCACGCTCTGTTTTAAGCTCCACCCCAAGGCACTCAAAGAAGCTCATAACGTCCTCAGGTGCAAATCTGCTCAGTGCTGAATACATGAACTTGCTGTTGCGTGGGATATTTTTCATAACAGTGTCAGCGGTACAGTTGTTTGTGACGTTACACCTGCCCTTGCCTGTTATCATGAGTTTTCTGCCCTGACAGCCGCTATGCTCGATAACAGCAACGCTCTTTCCACGCCAGCCAAGCTGAACTGCGCAGAACATTCCTGCCGCACCTGCGCCTGCTATAACTGCGTCAAATCTTCTCACTGTGTATCTTCCTCGCTTTTTGCGTAAACGTCATACTCAGCCCATACCTTTTCAAGACGTTCAAAGGTCTGGGACACTCTGTCGATATTTCTTATTGATACCGCAACGATAAGTGCATTTATAAGGCTCAGCGGTGCAACGAGAGAATCAACGAACGAAGCCATATCGCTTCTTGCAAGAAGCAGGCTGTCTGCATACTTTGCGATAGGCGAAGCCTTTGAGTCTGTTATAGCGATAACGTTCGCACCGTTGCTCTTTGCATACTTCAAAGCCTTGACGGTCTGTTTTGAATACCTCGGGAAAGAAATGCCTATCATGGCGTCCTTTTCGTCTATTCTCATTATCTTTTCAAAAAGCTCGGAAGTAGTCGTACTCTGAACAAGCTTTACATGAGGGAAAATAAGTCCCAAATAATAAGCAAGGAACGAAGCGATAGAAGCCGCACTTCTCGTACCCATTATGTAAAGGGTATTGCAGGACACGATAGTGTCAACGGCATTGTTAAAGTCCTCCTTTGAGGTTTCCTCCAAAGTACGCCTTATCTTGTCGATATCGAGATTGAGCACCCTTTCAAGCACGTTGTCACTGCTCATAAGGTCGGAAGTGACCTCTATTCTCTGAACAGTTGTAAGCTTGTTTCTCATAAGCTCCTGCAAGCCTTTTTGAAGTGCAGGATAGCCGTCATAGCCAAGCTCTGAGGCAAATCTTACCACTGTTGATTCGCTGACGCCCACAGTTTTTCCAAGCTTCTGAGCCGTCATGAAAGCCGCTTTGTCATAGTGGGAAAGAATGTAGTTCGCAATAAGCTTGTGTCCCTTTGATAAGCCTGAAAGCTTTTCATTGATAAGCGTAAATAAATCTTTTTCCATTTCTATCTATACCTCTCAGCATATAATCAAGCCCACAGGTCTTCCTGTAGGGCGAGTATCCTTTTTCTTCTTGCTTCTGTTTTGTCCTTATCCGGGATATAAACGCCGTCCTTTAAGATAAGCACATCACCCTCGTGAACGTCTTTTGTTTCAGAAAGCGGTATATCCTTTTTTTCTCCCTGTTCAGTTTCGCACACGGCATAGCCGTTTTCTATCCTGTCAACTATAAAAATCTCTTCCATATCACTTTTCTCCCTTTTCAGCAGAAACGCTCAGGCCCTCGCCATCTGAGCTGAAAACTATCGTTCCCACATCTGCAGTGACATACAAATGGGAAGCATATTTTTTCAGCCTTGTGACAGTTTCCTCGTGTGGGTGACCATACTTGTTGCCCTTGCCGCAGGATATAACAGCATATCTCGGCATGACCTTGTTAAGAAAATCGACCCCCGAAGAAGTGGAACTGCCGTGATGACCTGCTTTAAGCACCTTTGCGGAAACGTCATACCCCTGAGAAAGTATATCTTTCTCCTCAGTGGTCTCGCAATCCCCCGTGATAAGAAAGCTGTTCTCACCGTCTGTTATCTTCACAAGGGTGGAATAGTTATTAAGATCATCATAATCTTTTTTTGGTGTGAAAAGCTCCACATTACAGCTTCCAAGCTCAAATTCCATAGGCTTTGCCTGTGTTATCTTCAAGCCCTTTGCCTTTATGCTTTTGAGCATTTTCTCATATATCGTTGTGGTGGGCGTCATATCAGCCTTGACTTTCGGCATAATGAATTTATCCACCTGAAACTGGTCTATTATCTCGCTCATTTCACCAATATGGTCAGCGTGAGGGTGAGTGGCAATGAGATATTTTAACTCTGTCACTCCCTGCTTTTCAAGATATTTTTCTATTTTATTGCTGTCATCTTTATCGCCGCTGTCAATGAGCATAGCCTCCCCTTGCGATATCACAAGAGTGCTGTCGCCCTGACCAACATCGATAAAATGCACCTCTGTCTGAGCTTGTTCCGCCGGCTTGTCCTCAACGCCTGCCTTGATAAGCAAGCTGTCGAAAGAAACTAATCCTGTCAGGTCAAGCACTGTAAAAAGCAGCACCACAAAAACCGCTATGAGCGTTACCGCCTTTTTAAGCGGTGCTGTCGAATTTTTCTTTTTTGCAGATCTGCCTGCCATGTTATCCCTTTCCGCCTGAGCTATCTTCTTGCCTGCATTTCAGCCCATTCTTCTTTTGTTATGTTTATCTTTCGTGCCTTAGAGCCTTCCTGTGGTCCTATTATGCCCATTTCCTCTATCTCGTCCATGATACGGGCGGCTCTAGGGAAACCGAGCTTTAGCTTTCTTTGCAAGAACGCAGTGGAAGCGTTATTTGTCTGCACTATTATGGATATTGCCTGATTTACAAGGTCATCATCAGGATTTACGGAAACATTATCGCTGCCTGCCGAACCGCTGTCCTTTGGCTGTGGGGTATTCTCCTCCACCTCTGCGATAACTTCGTCGCTGTATTCTGCGGTATGCTCGTTCTTGAGGAAGTTTACAACCTCTCTTATCTCAGAAGTCGCTGCATAGCCGCTCTGCATTCTTATAGGCTTTTTAACGCCAACAGGCTTATAAAGCAGGTCACCGTTTCCAAGAAGCTTCTCTGCACCGCTTTCATCAAGTATAACTCGTGAGTCAACGTTGCTGGATACACTGAGAGAAACTCTCGATGGGATATTCGACTTGATAAGTCCTGTCAACACGTCCGCTCTAGGGGACTGTGTTGCGATTATCATATGTATTCCTGCCGCACGAGCAAGCTGTGCAAGTCTTAAAACTGAGTCCTCTACCTCGCTTCTCGCAGCCATCATAAGATCGGCGAACTCATCGACCACAATAACTATCTGTGGCAGCAGGTCGATCTTTGCACGGACTTCGTCCTGCTCCTCGGCAGGCTTATTGCGTTCTTCAAGAACCATGTCGTTAAACTCCTGCAAGTTCTTTACATTGTTCGCCTCGAACATAAGATAACGCTTGTTCATTTCATTTACCGCCCAGCCAAGCGCACCAGCCGCCTTTAAAGGCTCGGTAACAACAGGGATAAGCAAATGCGGTATCTTATTATAAATAGGAAACTCGACTTTCTTAGGGTCGATAAGAATAAGCTTTACTTCATCAGGCGACGCATGGTAAAGTATAGAAAGTATGATAGAGTTTGTAAAAACAGACTTACCTGAACCTGTTGTACCTGCAACGAGCATATGCGGCATTTTGGCGATATCGCCGATAATGATATTACCCTCGATATCCTTGCCCACTGCAAAGGTAAGCTTGCCCTTTGCCTTTCTGTATTCCTCGCTGTCGATAAGCTCACGGAGAGAAACCGTATCTCTATGATCGTTCGGCACTTCTATGCCTATGCACGCCTTGCCCGGCACAGGAGCTTCGATACGAACGCTCATTGCCGCAAGGTTAAGTGCGATATCGTCTGCAAGACCCGTTATCTTCGACACTCTTACGCCTGCTGCAGGCTGAAGCTCATATCTTGTAACGGACGGACCTCTGTGTATGCCCACGATCCTTGTTTTAGCGCCATATGTTTCAAGTGTTTCCACAAGCTTTGCAGATTTCTCTTGTATCTCCTGCTGGACTATCTCGGAAGCAACAGGATTTTTAGCATATTTGAGTATATCCACAGGCGGATAAACGTAAGCAGATATTTTATTATCTTTCTCAAAGAACGTTGTCTGACCGTTCTTATCAACATTCACTACTGGTGGCTTAACAGGCTCGTCCTTGGACTTCTTTTCTTCTCTGCTGTCGCCTATGGCGTTTTCTATTATCTTTTTAAGCTCCTCATTATCGGTAGTTTTAGCCGTTTCTTCAAGCTTTTCATGTGTTATCACAGGGGCTTTCACAGGGTGGACCGGCATATCTATCTTTGAGGCGTCCACCCTGTCGGCAGCTTCTTCCTCTGCAACAGGCACAAAGGCTTCCGCCGCAGTGTCAGGGCCATCATCAGGATAGAACTTTGCAATATCAACTCTGCCGTTACGCCTTGGTTCTTTTTTCTCTCTTGGAGGCTTCGGAGGCTGAGCCGCACGCTCGATACGCTCCTCGTTCACCGCTTCATAGCTCTTTACAAAAGGCTTTGAAACTGCCTTTAGAAGCTGCGGAAGCGTAACATTTGTAAGCAGCATTATAAAAGTGAACGCCACAAGCACGATAACGATACCTGCGCCAACTCTCTTAAAAAGCGAAAGCAAAGGCCAGCCAAGCAATGCGCTTGCAAGTCCGCCGCCACGGAGCTGTTTTCCGTCATTGAAAAGCCCCACAAGTTTAAGCCAGAACGAACTTCCGTCCACAGAGCCCACTTGGATTATCTGAGCCATGCCGCTTATAAGAAGCATAAGAACGCTTCCCTCCACCACCTTCGCTATGACCTTGTTGTGGGTCACATCTGAAGCTATCATAAGTGCAACATAGATTATCATAGGTGCAAACAGAAATACTGTCACGCCGAAAAGTCCTCGGTTCAGCTCATGGAGCCATTTCCACAAGCCGTCCCCCTCCACGAACGTGATAAGCAGTTCAAGTATGCCGAAAAAGAAAAGTATGTAAGACCAGAAGCGTCTGTTCTCTCTTTCCCTCACCGCCGTCATGGAATTTGACTGGGGCGGCTTGCTCTGAGGCTTTTGCTGTTTTGTATTCTTTTTTGCAGCTTGCGCAGGCTTTTGTGCGGGCTTTTTCTTTGCCGCTGTCTGCTTTGGCGCAGGCTTTGAGCCTTTCTTTTGAGCTGCCATTTATTTTACCATTCCTTTCGGTATTTGTCTTATTTAAGCAAATAAAGGCAAAATGTTATTTGCCTTTATAACCCACAAAAAAGCCTGAAAACAGAATTTCAAGCTTTTTCACAGAAACTGTATTATCTTATGTCATTACTTTGCAAATGATATAGGGTGACCCATGCACATCTCGATAAATGAGATAACAAGGACTATGACGCCAAGCACAAGGGTATAATAAGCAAACACCTTGAATTTATCCGTTTTAACGAGCCAGTTTACAAGCTTGATAGCACAAAGTCCCACAAATGCGGCAACTACAAATCCAACTGCACAGCTAACCCAATCTATATCAGTATGTGTTGAAACTGCGTCCTTGACTTCAAGCAGACAGCTCATAAGTATAACAGGTATGCCCAGAATGAAAGAATACTTTACCGATGTTTCTCTGTTCATGCCTGAGAAAAGTCCTGCTGAGATAGTCGATCCTGATCTTGAAACGCCGGGCAGCAGTGCAACTCCCTGAAAAAGTCCGACCGTTATTGCGTCCTTATAAGCTATATCGCCCTGAGTCTTTTTACCCTTTACACAGCGGTCTGACATAAAAAGTATTGCCGATGTATAAAGGAAACATAGACCCTCTGCGAAAATGCTTGAATCCTCTGCAATGCCCTCAAACCAGCCCTTAAATGGCAGGAACGGTACAAGGCAGAAGCAGGAAACAATTATCATAACTATCATACGCCTTGGAGGATTCATATTTTTAAGAGTGAACTTGCCTGTAAAAATATCCTTTATCATAACGCCAAGCTCTTTTATCATATCCCATATTGTCTTCCTGAAAGCCACAAATACTGCTACCAGCGTGCCAAGGTGAAGTATCGCCGAGAAAAACAAAGCTCCCTCTCCGCTGTTTCCTGTAAAATGCTGATACAGTGAAAGATGTCCTGAACTTGAAACTGGAAGAAACTCCGTCAAGCCCTGAATTATAGCCTGAAAAATCGCATTGATGATACCCATTGCTGTCCTCCGAAATTTTGTTATTTGTCAGAGATAAAAGCCGTCACGGCTGAGATAATGTGCCGGGTCTGTGTCCACAGCAGTATCATCATCCTCAAACTCTTCTCCGATATCTACGTCAGTCCTGAATACGTCATAAAGGTCGATTATTGTCTGAAACATTTTCAGCTTTCTCCTTTTCAGAACTGTTTTCTATCATATCATAAAGGCAGTCTATCGCCTCGGAAAGCCCTCCGAGCCTGTCGATAAGCCCCTCTTTTACAGCCTGCTCCCCGTCGATAACAGAACCAACGTCCATTACAAGCTCGCCCGTTGACATCATAAGCTCACGGAAACGCTCAGGCTTTATGGCTGAATTATCGCACACAAAGCGAACTATCCTTTCCTGCATTTTATCAAAATAAGAAAGCGTCTGAGGTACTCCCAGCACAAGTCCATTCATTCTAACAGGGTGTATAGTCATCGTGGCGCTTGGCACTATAAATGACTTTTTCGCACACACCGCCAACGGCACGCCTATGGAGTGACCTCCGCCCACAACCATTGACACAGTAGGCGTTTTCATACTAGCAATAAGCTCTGCAATGGCAAGTCCTGCTTCCACATCTCCGCCCACAGTGTTGAGGATTATCACAAGCCCCTCTATACTCCTATCCTGCTCGATAGCAACAAGGGCAGGTATGATATGCTCATACTTGGTGGTCTTGTTTTGTGCAGGCAAAATATAATGCCCCTCCACCTGACCGATAATGTTCAGGCAGTGTATAACGTGCTTTGCGTCTGGCAATGTGACAGAACCCATTTCCTTTATCTGCCTTATATCCTCAGCAAGCTTTTCGCTCTCTACATTTTCTTCTTGTTCAGACACTCAGATACCTCCCGTTCTTCATTAGTAACTTTCGTCACAAGAGAAGTATTTGCAGTGTTCATTGAAAATATGCAGGAAAACCGCCACACCTTTAATATAATAGCACAAGTTCTACCTAATGTCAACAACTTGCAAGAGCTAAAAAAAACAATTTTGCAGGAATTTTACGCTATCCTGCAAATTATTTATAAAAAGTTTAAATCTATTTTTGATACTCCTCAGCAAGCACCTGTTCACACCAAAGTATAAGATCTGCGAAATCTTCCTTGTCAAGATAGGAGAAATACTTGTTCACAGCCTCACCCTCTGCAGCTTCTATGGTGTCAGTCAGGCAATAGCCGTCAGAAGAAATAGTTATCTCTGTTTTGGTGTTCTCTTTAAGTCCCAGAGTTATCTGTATAAAATCAAGTCCCGGATCTTTAGACGGAGCCGTCCTGTATGAAGCGTTTCCGAAGCTGTCTATCATTTTCACAAGCTCGTTGTAATCATCATGATCGGCAAGATAGCATTCTCCGTATTCTCCGCCCACTTTCACACAAACCTTTGCATATGCGCCCTCGTAGATATCATAATTATAAAAGTCGTCAAAGCAAGCATAGTATATGCCGCCATTCTTTGTGAGCTTATAAAAGCCTTTGTACGCCTTATTTGTATCTATGCTGTCGGCTGATATTTCTTCAACAGAATCCCACTTATCCGAGCCGTCTGATGACACAACATTTTTACCGTCAGGAATCATAAGTGAATAAACAGTGTCCGTGCCGCTGTCATCAGCCTGCGACTCATATGTATAAAGGCTGTCAGCGGAGAATTTCTTATGCTTATAGTCACTTAAATTTCCGTCGCTGTCATATTTCATATACTGCATAGGAGCGTTGCGCTCTTTATCATAGGAAAGCTGTAGAATACCATTGCTAACCACAGTTATTTCAGTGTACTCATCAGCTTCAAGCACAACGTTTCCCGACTTGTCAAGAAGTCCCACTGCTCTGCCGTCACGATAAGTGAAGAAAAGATCCGCAAGAAGCTTTTCACATTTATATTCCTCAAAAGGCTGCTCCTCAACCTCGGCAACATACTGAGTGCTGTCAAAGCTTGTATAAAGCTTTCGTGAAAGCTCGTCAAGGCTTTTTATTTTATTCAGAAACTCCGGAAATTTGTATTCCTTGACCTTCACATTGCTTGGTTGAGCTGAGTCGCTTGTCTTTATCTGCGACACCGCAGACGACTGTGTTGTTTCTTTGTCTTTTTCACAGCCGAACATAGAAATTGTCAGCGTTAATGCAAGCGCAAGAGCCGCACATTGTTTTCTTTTTGTCATCGTTATCCCCTCGTATTTTATTTTGTTATCTCACAGCACGAGCCGTTACACTATATTATAATACACAAATCTGATTTTTGCAAGATATATTAAAACTTTTTATTCTTTATCACAGCAGTATGGTAGCACACTAAATGTTATAAAAATGTTAAATGTTTATAAGTGCCTTTACATATAGAATGTTTTGTGCTATAATATCCTAGTGGCAGTGTTGATTTTGATAAATATCTGCTGCTAATTTTGCTGTTTTATGGCAAGGAGGATAAAATTAATATGGTTAGAGCGATTGTCGGCGCAAACTGGGGCGACGAGGGTAAGGGCAAGCTTACCGATATGCTTGCTGAAAAATCTGATATAGTAGTAAGATTTCAGGGCGGTGCTAACGCAGGACATACTATTGTAAATCACTACGGAAAGTTCGCTTTGCACACTTTGCCTTCCGGCGTATTCTATGATCACACAACAAATATTATCGGCAACGGTGTTGCACTTAATATCCCTGTATTTTTCAATGAGCTTAAAAAGGTAACTTCCGAAGGCGTTCCAATGCCTAAGATACTTATTTCCGACAGAGCGCAGATGGTAATGCCATATCACGTTTTGTTCGATCAGTACGAAGAAGAAAGACTCGGAAAGGCAAGCTTCGGCTCAACAAAATCGGGTATCGCACCTTTCTATTCTGATAAATATGCAAAGATAGGTTTCCAGGTACAGGAGCTGTTTGACGAGGAAGCTCTCAAGACAAAGATCAAGAGAGTTCTTGAAACAAAGAACATTCTTCTTGAACACCTTTATCATAAGCCTCCTATCGACGCTGATGAGCTTTTCAATACTCTTATGGAGTATAAGGAAATGGTCGCTCCATACGTTTGCGACGTATCTGCATTCCTTTGGAACGCTATCAAAGAGGGCAAGAACGTTCTTCTTGAGGGGCAGCTTGGCTCACTGAAGGATCCTGACCACGGTATCTATCCAATGGTAACATCTTCATCTACACTGGCGGCATACGGTGCTATCGGTGCAGGCATACCTCCTTATGAGATAAAGACTATCGTAACTGTTGTTAAGGCTTATTCTTCTGCAGTAGGCGCAGGCGCATTCGTTTCTGAGATATTCGGCGACGAGGCTGACGAGCTGAGAAAGAGAGGCGGCGACGGCGGAGAGTTTGGTGCAACAACAGGCAGACCTAGAAGAATGGGTTGGTTCGACTGCGTTGCAACTAAGTATGGCTGCCGTATCCAGGGCACAACAGACGTTGCTTTCACAGTAGTTGACGTTCTTGGCTATCTTGACAAGATACCTGTATGCGTAGGCTATGAGATAGACGGCGAAGTTACAACAGACTTCCCTACAACAAGAAAGCTCGAAAAGGCAAAGCCTGTTATCGAAGTTCTCGACGGCTGGAAGTCAGACATCAGGGGCATCAAGAAGTATGAAGATCTTCCTGAAAACTGCAAGAAGTATATCGACTTCGTTGAAAAGCATATCGGCTTCCCTATCACAATGGTTTCAAACGGACCAAAGAGAGAGGACATCATCTACAGAGAAAGCCCACTTTCAAAGTAATTTCAGATATCACAAAAGGCTGCGGCAAAAAGTCGCAGCCTTTTTCATTTAGAGTGTAAAAAACGAATGATCGGCACGCCGCATTTCTGCGAAACAGAAATTGAGCCGCCCCCCTACAACTAACATAGATATTGTTGATTTGGTACAGGTATGATATTAAACACTAACTAAGTGTGGTTCTACATTTTGGCTTTATTGAGAAAATAGAGGATATCTTTTGGAGAATAAGCTTCTACCGCTCCGTCACGAAGAAGCGCACACTGTCCTGCGTATTTCTCGCTGAAAATGTCATGAGGCGGTATAACAAAAACGTCTTTATTCTGGGATAAAGCATGATTTACAGTATTCAGCGTGCCGCTGCGTATTCCTGCTTCAACCACAAGAACGCAATGTGAAAGTGCCGAAACAATGCGGTTTCTTATACGAAAATTCTCAGGAACAGGTCTTGCCTGCGGAAAAAATTCCGATATAGCTACCCCATGTGTTGCTATCTCACGCTTGAAGCCCGTCCTGCCACGAGGATAATCATATTCTAGCCCACAGCCCATAACAGCCACAGTGCTTCCTCCTGCACGCATCGCACTGCGGTGTGCGGCAGTGTCGATACCCATAGCAAATCCGCTTATGATATTTACTCCTCGCTCTGCAAGAAAACTTGAAAACTCCTCCGCCACGGCTACAGAATAATCGCTTGGTTCTCTAGTGCCGATAATGGCAACGCTCTTTTCAATAGACAGACAACTTACATCACCACGGCAAAAAAGCACAGCAGGTGGACATTCTATCTGTTTCAACCGTTCAGGATAAAGAGGATCGTCAGGGGTGAGGATATATATACCCTTTTTCTCGCAGTATTCAGCCACCTGTTTCGCCTGAAAGAACGTACAGCAGGCTATCTTTTCAGCCTCCTGCTGAGTAACATATCCACAGCGCAGTGACAATAGATCATCGCACATTTCTTCTACACTGTCATAATATGACATAACGTCCCACAAACGCTTGTCCGCAGGTCCGAACGCAACATCGAGCCACAGCCACAACAGCTTTCTGTCTGTATTTTCAAGCATTTTTCCTGCACCTCCAGTTGGCAGATTTCTTTTAATCTTATTGTATCATATTTTATTGTTAAAAACAACAAATTTTTATAGCATTTTGGTTAAATCAAAGGATTACTGTTGAAAAGGGTAAGGGCATATGATATAATGATAATATTGAAAATTTGAACTTGAAAGGATCGTTGCTTAATGGTAAACAAGCTTGACCTCAGCGGAGAGTGGCTGCTGTGTCTTGACAAGGAATGTAAGGGTACTGACCTTGTTTTTGATGATACAATAAACCTACCAAACACCACTTCCAACGCTAAAAAAGGCGAATACAATACTGAGAGAGAAACAGGCTTTCTTACAGACACATATAAATTTGAGGGCTTTGCATGGTTCAGAAAGAACGTTGACTTCTCTGCTCTGCAATGTGAAAATCTTAAACTTTATCTTGAAAGAACAAGAATAACTGAACTTTATATAGACGGCAAAAAGATAGGCAGGCAGGAAAGCCTTTGCACTCCGCACATCTATGACCTGAACGAGTATATCGGTACTGGCGTGCATGAAATGACTATCTGCGTTTCAAATGTTGGCTACAAGACCAAGGGCGGACACCTGACTTCACCCGACACTCAAACCAACTGGAATGGTATCACAGGACGCATCGAGCTTATAGGCTACAAAAACGCCCACGCTGAAAATGTTATGCTTTGGTGCGATATCCACAACAAGACAGTAAAGGTGACAGCTGACATAACCGTTGGTAAGAGCGGAAAAGCTGTCATAAGCGCTGAGAGCTTCAACAGCGAAAAAAGCCATACACCTGCTGTGCAAAGCTTTGAATACACAGACGGCAAGCTTGACGCTTTATACAAAATGGGTGACGATTGCCTGCTTTGGAGTGAGCATGAGCCTAATCTCTACAAGCTGAGAATAGATATCGACGGCGACGTGAGCGAGCATATCATCGGTATGCGTGAGTTCAGGACTGAGGGTGGAAAGTTCACCATAAACGGCGAAAAAACCTTTCTCAGAGGAAAACATGACGGCATGATATTCCCTAAGACCGCTTTTGCACCTACCGACCTTGAGGAATGGCTGAGGGTAATGAAGATATCAAAGTCATACGGCATGAACCACTATCGTTATCACACCTGCTGTCCCCCTGAGTCTGCGTTTATCGCTGCGGATATGCTTGGAATTTATATGGAGCCACAGCTTCCTTTCTGGGGAACTATCACAGAAGAGGGCGAGGAAAACCACAATCAGGAGGAGCAGGATTTCCTCGTTGAAGAGGGCTTCAATATGCTGAAATTCTTCGGCAATCACCCTTCCTACTGCATGATGTCAATGGGCAACGAGCTTTGGGGCTCAAAGAAGATACTCAACGATATCATAGGCGGCTATAAGAAATTTGACAACAGACACCTTTACACACAAGGTTCAAACAATTTCCAGTGGTTCCCTAACGTTATAGAAAATGACGATTTCTTTGTTGGCGTAAGACTTGCAAACGACAGGCTTATAAGAGGCTCATACGCTATGTGTGACGCTCCACTTGGTCATATTCAGACTGACAAGCCTGCGGCAAATCACGATTATGACAGCATTATAAGACCTAAGAAGCAGGCAAGTTCCACGGAAATTTCAGAGAACGGCACTGTTCAGATACAATACGGCACGACCATGAAAACTGTCAAGGCAAGCGAAGCTGACGCAGATTTTATCCCTGAAGTGCCTATCGTTACTCACGAAATAGGTCAGTATGAAACTTATCCCAACTTCAAGGAGATAGAAAAATACACAGGATCCCTTAAAGCCAGAAACTTTGAGATATTCAGAGAAAGACTTGAAGAAAAGGGTCTGCTTCCGCTGGCTGAGGATTATTTTAAATGCTCAGGCAAGCTTGCTGTGCAGTGCTATAAAGAAGAAATGGAGGCTGTTTTCCGCTCAAGACTTCTTGGCGGATTCCAGATACTCGATATTCAGGATTTCAGCGGTCAGGGTACTGCCCTTGTGGGTGTACTTGACGCATTCATGGACAGCAAGGGACTTATCACAGACAGCGAGTGGAGAGAGTTCTGCAATGATGCTGTTGTAATGGCACGTTTTGACAGCTATGTTCTTGAAGCTGGCAGCAGTGTCAAGGCGCACACAGAGCTTTGCAATTACAGACCTGACCTTAAAGACGGCAAGCTTGTTTGCACTCTCACTCTTGAAAACGGTGATGTCATCGGCAAGGTCGAAAAGAATTTTATTGCAGAAGGCAACTACACTGACATTTGCGATGTAGAGTTTACTCTCCCACAGGTCACAAAGAATACAAAGGCTGTGCTTGCACTTGAAATAGAGGGTACTGACATACGCAATCACTATGACCTTTGGGTCATTCCGACAGTTGAAAAGACAGATATAAGCGGCGCATACATTTTTAACGAGGTAAATGACGAAGCTGAAAGTCTGCTGAAACAGGGCAAGACAGTGCTTATCGTCCCTGACCTCTCAAAGCTTGAAAACTCTATCGAGGGCTTCTACTGTCAGGACTTCTGGTGCTATCATATGTTCTGTATCATCTCACAGATGATGAAAAAGCCTGACCCTGTTGGCACAATGGGACTTCTTATCGACACCGAACACCCTGCTCTTGCAGGCTTTGCAGGGGAAAAATACTCAACGCCACAGTGGTGGGAGATAGTTCAGAACTCACGCTCGGTTATTCTTGACGACTTTAAGGGCGAGAAAAATGTTATCGTGAGAACTATCGACAACTTTGACCGCAACCACGATCTTTCACTCCTCTACGAGTATGAAAAGGACGGCGGCAAGGTGGTAGTTTGCTCATGCGATTTTGATAAGCTTTCCAAGTCGCCTGAGGGACGTGCGTTCATAAAGTCTGTCGTTGACTATGTAAGAAACTAACAGAATATTTATTGCTAAGGGCTATACTGTTTTGCGGTACAGCCCTTATTTTGTTTGTGCTTGTTGCATAAAACGCCCGCAAAACATTTGTCTGATATAACAAAAGTGCCGACACCACAGTGGCATATGGTTCACTTATTACGAAAAATGTGTTATAATTTAAGTGTATGTTATACAGGAAGGTGATGTTAAGTGCCAAAAGTAAAACGTTATAAATACAAGAATATTGCAGCGGCTCTTGCCATACTGCTTTTGATCATTCTGGGAATATCTACATCGTGCAGTTCAAAGGCTGACAGTCTTAAGAAAATTTCCGACAGCTCGTCAAACTCCTCTGCGGTCAAGGCTGACAGCAGCAGTAAAAAAGCTGTAAAAAAGCTTACGGGCAATTATATGTATGTTACCGCAAAAAACAAAACTGATATGGTAAATGGAGATCTTGTTCTCGTTAATGGCGACCACTCATTCACCGGTACAGTGAATAACACAGACACAGTTTATTCCTATTTGTTTGACAAGAACGGAAGTCAAATAATGTCCACCAGCAGCACTCAACTGACGGCTAAAAAAGAAACCTTTGAAGCCTTTAGCAAAATGGGCAATGATTTTTATGCTGACAAGAAGATATCAACACTTATGATAAACACAGCTATGCCTGCGGAAGATGATGAAGACAGCAGCTCTGCCTGCTACGAGCATGACACTGGACTTGCCTTTGACCTGCATCTTTATGACGCAAGCACAGGCGCATATCCTGAGTTCACAGGCGAGGGAGATTATAGTTGGATATCTGAAAACTGCTGGAAATACGGACTTATCCTCAGATACCCAGAGGACAAAGCTGACATCACAGGTGTAAGCCCTATGGCTTATCATTTCAGATATGTAGGTATACCACACGCTGAGATAATGACAGCAAACAAGCTTTGCCTTGAAGAATACATAGATTTTGTCAAGGACTATACATTTGAAAAGCCGCTTACATTCACGGCTTTTGATGACACTGAGTATTCAGTTTACTACGTTGCCGCAGACAAGGGCAGCACCACGAACGTGCCTGTTCCACTTGACGACAGCAACAATGAGCGTCCTAACACTATCTCAGGCAACAACGTTGACGGCTATATCGTCTGCGTGAATATGACAGAAAATGCAGCACCTGCTGACTCGTCCTTTCAGACAGACCAGCAGGCGGCTACAGAATAAATTTTTCGGAGGAAATAAAATGCTTAAAGAAACAGTAGAAATAAAAGTAGATTATGAAAAGGCTGGCGTTTCAAGCGAAGGCTGCGCACCTGTGCTTGATTGCTATTACAACACACTCACTGAGGAAATAGGCAGAAAGAAGCACAAGGCAATTATAATCTGCCCGGGCGGAGGATATGATTGGTGTTCTGAGCGTGAAGCTGAACCTGTTGCATTCAGATTTTTGGGTGCAGGCATATGCGCATTTGTGCTGAGATACTCATGCGTCAAGAAAAGATTTCCTACTGACGCTTTGGAATGTGCAGCGGCTGTCAAGTATGTTAGAGATAATGCGGAGAAATTTGACATTGACCCTGACAAGATAATAGTATGCGGTTTTTCAGCAGGCGGACACCTTGCGGCAACAATGGCAAACTTCTGGAACAGCGAGCTGCTCACAAAGCCTCTTGGCTGCAATCCTGAGGACATCAAGGTAAACGGCTCTATCTTGGGCTATCCTGTTATCACATCCGACCCTGAATACACTCATGAAGGCTCAATACTAAATATTATTGGCGAGGAAAAAACATCGGAGCTCAGAGAGCTTGTTTCAATGGAGAAGAGAGTATCGGAGAACACTCCTCCTACATTCATCTGGCACTGTGCTGATGATGGCTGTGTAAGGGTTGAGAACACACTTTGGTATATGTGCAGTCTTTCAAAGTATCACATTCCATTTGAGAGCCACATTTATGAATACGGTGGACATGGACTTGCATTGTGCGACGAAACCACTGCCACATGGGAAGGTCACTATCAGCCGGTGGCGGCTCATTGGGCAGAGGCGGCTATTGATTGGGTACATAGGCTATAAAAATATGTTGCGTGTGGCAACATATTTAAGCTAAAAAATGACTCACATCAATTTGATAGATACTCATATAGACATTTTCAAAGAACTAAAATGAATGACCTATATAGTGAACTATAAACAGGACAGGTAGATACCTCAATTGAGTTATCTACCTATTTTTATTATCATAATTTTGGATAATAAGATAAATTTATATAAATCCTTTTCCCATGCTGACTGGATCCACACTATCTGGGCATCTTCGTACGGATACAGCGATGATATCTACATCCCATTTTCCACAGAAACACAGGAACTTGAGGAAAGAATGTGCTGAAAAAAGTCGAACAGGAAGCCGCCGACAAACTGGATACTGCTCTGTTTGAGCAGAACCCGACATAAAAAAAATACCTGGAATCCCAACAACGGGATTCCAGGTATTTTTTTCGGAAATGGAAGAAGATTTTATAGAGGTTTTGAAGAAGGGTATCACTTTTTCACTTGGTGGGGTGGTGAGGAAAGTGATGTAGTTTTCACAACCATCTTCCATTTTGATACGTTTTCGATTATTCTTCCAACAACGATTCCATAAATCGCACGAAGGCTGCTTTGCCTGTCTCATTTCTACGGAATACACCAGCATCTAACAAAACCTGCTCGAACACCTTCCCCACTTCTGCGTGTAAGATATACCATGCATTTTCCACTGAAAATTCCGGATGCTGTTTCAAAATGGAAACAGCCCAGTCAGCATGTGATGCGGTCAGCGGATTCGCCGTCAAATCTGCACCAGAAAGCATCGCCGTTCTCACAGCATCCAGTTCCACTGCAAGACGTGATGGCAGCACTGCAAGCCCCATGACCTCGATCAGGCCGATGTTTTCTTTTTTGATGTGGTACAATGACGGATTGGGGTGAAATAGTCCCAGCGGACGTTCTTCCGTAGTGCGATTGTTTCGCAGAACCAGATCACACTCATAGGTACTGCCATGCATTCTGGCGATCGGTGTAATGGTATTGTGCGGCACACCATCAGTGGATGCCAATATCTGCACACTTGCATCGCTGTAGGTACGCCACTTTTCCAGAATCTTGCTGCAAGCCGCAGCGAGCATGCTCCGGTTTGATGCCTGCAACCGTATCACAGACATGGGCCATTTTACAATGCCCACCTGCACATTCGGAAACTGAGGAAGCACATAGTATTTTTCAATCGGTGCTTTTGCCATGGCAAAGGAATAGTTGCCGCCCTGAAAATGCTCATGACTGAGAATCGAACCGCCCACAATGGGCAGATCTGCATTCGAGCCAATGAAATAGTGGGGCAAAATATCCAGCACATCAAACAGTTTCTCAAACACTGCCGCATCGATCTTCATTGCTGTATGTTTTTCGTTGAACACAATGCAGTGTTCGTGGTAATACCCATAGGGTGAGTATTGCAGCTGCCACGGTTCTCCCTGAATTTGCAGCGAAACCGGACGCAGATTCTGCCTTGCCGGTTGTTTCAAGTTGCCGGCAAACCCTGCATTTTCCGGACACAGCTGGCACTTGGGATATGCAGATGCCTTGGCAGATTTTGCTGCGGCAATGTCCCTGGGATCTTTCTCCGGCTTGGAACGATTGATCGTAATGTCCAGCGTGCCGTATTCGGAAGCATATGTCCACTTCAAATCCTTTGCAATTCTGCCCCGACGCACATAATTCAGGTTCTGGCTAAACGCATAGTACCAGCTCGTTGCTGCTTCCGGCGATACAGCGTAGTGCTTCCGAAAAGATGCCATCACCTCTCTGGGCATAGGTGTCAACACGCCCATAAGCCTGGTATCGAACAAATCCCGTGAGGCACTGGTATCCGGAATGAGATGCTGTGCACAGGCATAGTCGATCAGTGGCTGCAAAATCGCATCAATCTCTGTTTTCGAAGATGCATCTCCGCTGGTCTGCCAATCGTTCAGCTGAAAAATCTCCATGTACTGATTCTGTACCACATAACGATCTTCCGGTTGGATCAAATCGTTTTGTAATCCGTAATCCATCAGCTTTTGAATTTCATCGCAAATCATCTGTCTCACTCCTCGTATCCATTTGGGTGGTGCGTATGCCAATTCCACGCACTGGCAATGATCTCCTCCAGGCTAAAATACGCATATTATGCTTCTCCTTTCAGTGAAAAATGGAACTGTGTTTCCTGCCGGTATGGGGTATTTGCACGCAAAATTGGCGAGGGAAAATTAGGATGATTGATGGCGTCCGGAAAATTCTGCGTTTCCAGGCAAAAGGCACCTCGTTTTCCGTAAGCACAACCGTCTTTTCCCAAATCCGCCGGAGTTTCTACGAAATTGGCAGTATACACATGAATGGCGGGCTGCGTTGTTTTGCAGGTAAGCCGGATTCCGCTCTCTGTGCTGTATGCCTCCGCCTGAATCGGTGAATTGGAACGAACGGCAAAACTATGATCTAATCCGGCTGCGTTCTGAATCTGCACACAATCCTCCTGAAATGCTGCCGGAATCGGCTTGTATGCCCGAAAGTCAAAAGGCGTTCCTGCAACCGGTGCGATTTCTCCTGACGGAATAGAAGTCTGGTCAATTGGAATGTAGGAATCCGCAAAAAGTTTCAGCATATGATGCGCCAGTGTTCCACTTTGGTGTCCGTCCAAATTGAAATAGCTGTGGTTGGTCAGGTTGCAGATCGTATCTTTATCACAAACTGCCTCATAAGCAATGGTCAGAGTATTGGTATTGTCAAAAGTATAGGTAACAGTCACCTGCAAATTTCCCGGATAATGTTCCTCACCGTCCGGACTCTCTGTGGTGAAAGCAACGCTATTTCCGCCGCATTCTGCCTGCCAGATACGCCGGCTTAAGCTGCGGTAACCGCCGTGCAAATGGTGTTTTCCATTGTTGCAATTCAGCTGTATCTCCTGACCATTCAGGACGAACCGTCCGTGACAGATACGGTTGCAGCACCTTCCAACAGTTTCGCCAAAGTATTCTCCGCCGGTTTCATAGCCTTTCACATGGGCATAACCCAGCACCACGTCCCGCAGCAGCTTCTGCCGATCCGGCACCAGCAGAGAAACGATCGAAGCACCATAATCACAAAGTGTCACACTTGCACCGGAGGCATTCTCAATGCGGTAGAAATGTGCCATCTGCCCACTGGAAGTTGGTTCAAATTCTGAAATCTGTACTTGTTTCATGCGATACACACCCCATTTCTCAACAAATCCTCAGGCAAACTGCATGCCGCCAATGTTCCGGATCTGGAGGATTTGGCAGCTGCCCGCCCCGAACAATTGATCCATTTTTTTGCAGTAATCTTTCGCCATATGTACCGGCACAAATGCCTGAATAGTTCCGGCAAATCCTCCGCCGTGCACTCTGGAAACGCCTGCATCTCCGAGAATCTGCTTGCTCGCCCAGAGCCCCAGCGTAATACCCTGCTCTGCCGGTTTGCTGCAGGAGTAGAGATTCTGGAGCCATTTCGCAGAGGAATCTCCGGATTCTTTCACCAGTTTCAGAAACCGTGGAAAATCATTGCTGGACAGTGCCTTTGCCTCCTCGGCTGCACGCCGGTTATCCCCGTAGAAATGGGCAGCACGCAAAATAGCACGGTCGGAACAAGCAGTTCGCAATTTCGGAAGTGCCTGCAGGAATGATTTCTCGTCCACTTCCCGCAGATGATTTTTTCCGAATTGTGCAGCCACCAGATTCATCTCCGCCGGAATAGAAACGTAATCATCTGTTAAATCTGCATGGCTGCCCTTGGTATCTGTGATACAAAGCATATAGCCGGCATCTTCAAACTGACAGGACAGCTTTTCGATTTTCGGGTTGTCCGTGTCCTCAAAATCAATGAACACAAATCCACCTACAGAGCTTACCATCTGATCCATCAGCCCGCTCTTTTTTCCGAAGTACCGATTTTCCGCATACTGTCCGATTTTGGCAATCTCTACTGCTCCGGCAGCACCTGCATGATAGTGCTGGTCGATGATAGTGCCGATGAGTACCTCAAAGGCTGCCGAAGACGAGAGTCCGCTGCCGCTCAGGACATTGGAAGTGGTGTAAGCATCAAAGCCGCCTACAGCAACGCCCATTTCCTGAAATCTGGAAACCACACCGCGAATCAGTGCAGCGGACTTTCCCTTTCCCTCCGGATGTACCGTGAGGTCACACAAATCCACATAATCCTGCGGATACCCGGCAGATTGCAGCCGAATCACATGCTCGTCGTGAAATGCCACAATGGCAATGACGTCCAGATCAACAGAGGCAGCCAAAACACAGCCATGCTGGTGATCGGTATGGTTTCCGCCGATCTCGGTTCTGCCAGGTGCAGAAAATACGGCGATCTCCTCCCACTCCGGATACAGGCAAGAAAAGTTCTCTGCCGCCTGCAAATAGCGTGCTCGCTGTGCAGCAAGTACGGCATCGGAGCTGCCGTAGAGTTTGCAAAGCTTTTCATCATATTTTCCTGCGGTCAGGTCTGCCTGAAATTGTTTCAGTTTCATGGTCATGATTCCTCCTCTGTCGTCTTTTCGGATGTCAATTCAGTCTTTGGACTAGAAATGGCGGAAACCACCTTTTTCATATACGCATCGTTCAGCTTATACTTCCTGCGGTATACCACATATGCCAGCAGCATTCCCACAGCCGGAATTACACACATCAGCACACGAATGGAGTTCTGAGTTGCGAGGGACTGGATCTGATTCGGTACATATCCAGTCAGGTCCAGTGCAAAGCCAATGGACAGCGAAGTAAATGCTGCGGTCAGCTTCACGATCAGTGTCTGGAGGGAGAATACGACACCCTCATTCCTTATGCCCAGCTTATATTCGCCGTAGTCCACCACGTCTGCCAGAAAGACTGTCGCACAGCCCAGTTCCAGACCAGTACCAGTCTTGACGATCACGCCTGCAATGACAGTGAGCACAATGTTCTGCGGTGCAAAAATACCGGTGAGCAGCAGGATCAGCAGTCCGATTGCCGGAAGAATACATGCCAGCAGGAATGCTTTCTTTCTGGAGAGCATCTTGGTGACTTTCGGGAAAATAATCAGACCAACCACTTCTGCAATGGAGGCACTGATCATAAATGCAGAGAGCATGCTGCTGTTGTTGCAGACATAAGCAAAATAATAAGTTGCAACACCCATAATGAGCTGGATTCCCACGTTGTACAGGAGAATCAGAGCCACTGCCCAGCGAAGCTGGTCATTTCTCTTGATGATGGAAAAGATGTCCTTGAAAGAAACCTTTTCTGCCTTTTTGCCCACCTGCTTTTTCGGCAGATTGATGACGGTAACTGCAATGGTAAAGATAAAGGTTGCGGCAATGATCAATGCAAAACGATGATATCCTGTATAACCGCCTCCCAGTCCCTTGATGATCTGTACGCCAAATCCGGCGATGATCAGGGACTGACCGATGCTGGCAAAAATACGAGGCAGTACAGAAACCTTTTCTCTCTCGTGAGGGTCTGAAGTCAGATTCGGAACGATAGACCAATATGGAATATCCATAATAGTATAGGTCATGCCCCAGAGGACATAGGCAACGGCAGCAAATACGCAAAGTCCGATGCCGCTCAGATGGAAGTCGGTGAACAAAATGATAAAAACAAATGCGTTGATCAGTGTTCCGACCGTCAGCCACGGGATAAACTTTCCGAAACGGCTTCTGGTGTTGTCCACCAGCATTCCCATAAACAGGTCGTTGAAGGCGTCCCAGATTTTTGCGGAAAAGAACATGATGCCGATAAATGCCGGTGCGACCTTAATGATGTCGGTAAAATAGATCATGGAGAACGTTGCGATCATGCCATAGATCATATCCTTGCCCAATGCACCAAATGCAAATGTATACTTGACTTTCCCCGGAACTTTCCCGGGATACATGACGTTTCCGCCGCCGGCGGGTTGTGTGCTGTTTTTTAACATAAGAAAAACCTCCTTGAATCGGAACCTATTTTCGTTCGGGTCCCTGTTTTGTTGACACCTATATCATAGCACAGGACATTTCCAAAAGGAATACATTATTCTGTGCAAAAGATACAAATTACAACACGATTCAAGAAGGTTTGCTTTATTTTATTTCGTATAAGGGGATTGCGGAAGATAGCAGACTTTTTCTTTTGGCATTTCTGCTCCGGCATCGAAATATCCCTGAATGATTGCAAAAATAGTTTTTGCCTGTTCCGGAACATTCAGATCTACCGTCCCGTAAATCACCCCGGCATCAATGGCATCCTGCATGTCCTGAATCCCATTGATACCAATGATGACTGGCAGCGGCAGCTTCTGCTTTGCATAAAAATCTGCGACACCCAATGCCATGCTGTCATTGCTGCAAATCACCGCCTCGACTTCAGTTGTCTCCTCTGCGGAGAGGTTCTGCATCTCCCGCAGTGCAGAGGTTCTCGCCCAGTCCGCGGAGATCACATGGAGCTGATTCAGAGGAAGTGCAGCAGAAGCCGTTTGCAGAAACGCATCGGTACGGTTGATGACATCGGTATGTGCCTGTTCTCCCTCTACCAGAATATAGTCCAGCATGCCGTTCCGGTTCTTGTCCATCTCACAGGTATTCCAAGCCTGAATCAGCATTTCTCCCTGCAGATTTCCGGCTTCTTTCGCCTCTGTGCCGACGTACCATACATTGTCCTGCTCCTCCAGATCCGCTTTCGCCGGTTCACGGTTGAACAGAATCACCGGCACATCCTGTTCCTGTGCATCCTCCAGTATCCCCACGACATTAGTGGGCGAAACCGGATTCCAGAGGATCACGTCATACTCCTGCTGCAAAATTTCGTAAAGCTGTGTGTTCTGTGTTACCGCACTGCCGGAGGCATCAAAAACATCGTAGATGATCTCCCTTCCGTCGATGGTCTTATCTTTCAGCTGACTGCGAATAGCATCTGTCAATGTCTGAATATAGGGGTCTTCCAGATCATATACCGCAATTCCCACTTTCAAAAAACGGTCAGTGTGCTGCTTTTGAAAGTGGACAAATCCGCCCACCATAGCAGCAGCCAGAAGTCCAACGCCTACCGCAGAGAAAATAAGGTTCTTCTTTTTCATGGCACTTCTCCTATTCAAACAGCAGTGCGTCCTGTTGGTCATCGAACAGATTTTCCTTTGTGACCTCACGCAGTTCTGGCGGAGAAAACGGCACATTTTTCCCCTGCATACGCTTTGTCAGATAGGCGATTGCCTGATACCCAAACCCATAATCATTCTCTGTCACGATCATGTCCACCGCACCGCTTGTCAGTAATGTATAATCCGGCTGTTCGGGGCAGATCTGAATGACTGCCGCCGCATGGGAAAAAGCTTTGGTGTCGTCTGTTTCTCCGCAGACCAGCAGTGTTTTAGAGCCGTTTTCAAAACTGGTATCCCGATCATATACCGCATCATTTTGTTTCAGACACTGCTCCACAGACTCCGCAATTCGCACACTCTTTGCCTGCGTGGTATCTGCGGCAATTTCGAACGCACCATGTGCTGCCTCTTGGATTTGCGGGGATAGGATCTCGGAGATCTGTTCCATGCCATCGCTATAAGCACCGTGGAAAAATGCAGGTGCATAGGTGACAGAGAAAACAGGGAGCTTGCATTGCTCCAGTATTTCGGCATAGAACTTTTCGCTTCCGGTGTAGTATTGTTCCGGACAGAACAGCAGAACACCGTCACAGCCCTGCTTTTTTTGTGCAGACAGCAATTCCGCCCATGCGTTTTCCGAGAGCTCCGGAGTGTGTATGATACGAAGTGACACCGCACAATCCTCTGCACCGTCATAGATGCCCTCCTGAAACGCACAGAAATCGGACACTGCATCTTCCGACAAAATCACGGCGATCTGTTTTTTTCTTGTTTGAAAGAACTGCTGTTCAAGAAACAACAGCAGTACCAGCAGAATTCCTCCGGCAAAGACCCAGAGCACCTTATTTTTCAATTTCATCTTCCTGCCTCCTCATGGGAAAATAGATGCGTGCCGTAGTTCCCTCATCCGGTGCACTGATTATCTGTACGCCATATGCCTCACCGAAATACAGCTTGATTCGGTCATTGACATTTTTCACACCAATTCCGGAGCCACGCTTGCTGGATACCACATCGCCCTGCATCATCTTCTGCACCTGTGCTTCGGTCATACCCTCGCCGTTGTCGATCACATCGATGTGCACCAGTTCGTTCACCGCATAGATCTTCAGTTGGATCTCCCCGTCTTCATACATGCCCTCCATGCCGTGATAGACTGCATTTTCCAACAGTGGCTGGATCACCAGCTTGGGACACAGGCAGTCCGCCAGTTTTTCGTCCCAATCCACCGTAAATGTAAACTTATCCTGAAACCGCACATTTTGAATGGAAAGATAGCTGACGGCGTGTTCCAGTTCCTTTTTCAGCGTGATAATGTCCTTTCCCTGACTCAAAGAGATGCGGAAAAACTTTGCCAGCATGGACACCATTTTTCCGGCACCCTCATACTTTTTGCTCTGTATCATCCAGATAATGGAATCCAGCGTGTTATACAAAAAGTGGGGATTGATCTGAGATTGCAGAAGCTTTCGCTCGGTAATCTGTTTTTCCCGTTCCTCTTTCCGCACTCGTTCCATCAGCTGATTCGTCTTTTCCGCCATGTCATTAAAGCCGTCGGAAAGTCCTCTGATTTCTCCGCAGCTCTCTGCTTTTGCACGAACCTGCAATTCCCCATGTCCAAACCGTTTCATGGTTTCGGAGAGCCGCAAAACCGGTGCGATCATCAGACGCTGAATCAAAAAGTCCAATATCACAGAAACCACCGCCATCAGCAGAACAATGACTGCGATTCCGGTTCTGAGCTGCGTGTTGTTTTGCAGTTCTTCCGTCAAAGAAGCAGCAGAGATCAGTTTCCAGCCGGTATATCCTATGGTTTGCTGCTGGAGCAGCCACTCCTTTTTGTCCTGCAAAACCACCTGATTTTTCGGTGCATGCAGCGTCCATTCGGTTCGCACACCGCTCTTCAGTCGTTTCTCAAAGGGATAGCAGATCAGATGCTCTTCGTTGTCCATCAGATAAAAATAATCCGTCTGTGATGCCGGATAGATGTTCAGCTCTGCCTCCATGTTGTCCATGCAGACATCAAACCGCAAAATTCCAGAACGGCTCTTTCCACCGTCCCGAAGCTCCACATAGCGGGAAACGGTCATGGCTTTTTGAAATCCTGCTGCTGTCTGGATATAATGAGGCACATCAAATGCGACGGTGTCAATTTCAGTTTCTGCAGCCTGAAACCATGCAGCACTGTCCACCGATTCTGTATCATAATTCTCTGCATTCTGCCAGAGCAGTGCCCCGTCAATATCATAAATGGCGGCATACAAAATCTTGTTTTCATGAAGCTGGCAGAAATCCGACAAAGTCTGTTCCGTCAAAAGTGCCTGCAGGTCAGCGCTCTTGATGATCTGATAATAGGCGGTATTGGCAAGCTCAATGGTGTCGTCCACATCTTCCTCAATGCTGAAACTCATACGCCGCAGCTGCTGGGTATTTTTCTCCTGCAAAAAAGCGGTGATCTGTGCCTTGGTATACTCTGAATAAAGGGAGATGATCAGTGCAGTGAACAGACTGACGGTCAGGAAAAACAGGGCAGTAAAAATCAGACGAATGCTCTTTCCGTCAATCTTCCGGTGCAACAATTGCAATATCTTTTTCATGCTAGTTCCCCGTTGCCAGTTCTTTTCGGAATTTTGCCGGCGACATGCCCATGTTTTTCTTAAAGACATAGCTGAAATAATTGGGTTCCGGATAGCCGACCATTTCTCCGATCACTCTGCTTTTTTCGTCCGTTGTCTTCAGCAGGCGAACTGCCTCGTCCACTCGCTTCTTCGTCAGGAACGCCAGAAAACTCATGCCAGTTTCTTTGCGGAAGATGTTGGAAAAGTGAGATGTACTGACATGCAGATAGGCACACACCTCGTCCACGGACAACTCCGCATTGCCGTAATGCTGCTGGACATATTCCATGGCCTTTTGTGCAAGGATGCTGTTCCGATCCACCTTCCTCTGGTGAATCGCATAAATGATATAGTCGCAGTAATTCAGCAGCCATGCGTTCAGCTGCTCTCCCGTTTCCAGGGACAGGACCTTCATGGTCATACGCTTGGCATCGGCGAATATTTCGTCGTCCATCATGTGATACTGGCGAAAAATGCCGGAGATGGAAAAGATGATCTCCAGAATTGCTGACTGGTAAGCATTGAAATTATAGTGGCTCTCTTCCAGTTGTGTCACCAGCTTTTCCACTTCTTTCTGCACTTTTTCCTGATCTTCCAGCTTGATCGCCATTTCCAGTTCCTCTGTGGATATAGAGGTGTACACGTGGTTTTCGTACAATTCCACATCCTGATAAGAGGTCACAGACTCTTCTGCGGACACCACGCTGTATTCCAACGCCTCCATTGCCTGTGAAAACGAAGCTGGCAACTCTTCTAGCTTTTCACAGATGCTGCCGATGCCGCAGGAAAATGCCACTTGGTTATAGTGCTTGGAAATATGAGAGGCTTCGTTCAGTGCTTTCTGAATCCGTATCATTTCCAACGGTGCAGAGAGCAGCAACAGATAAATGATCTTGTCCAGATAACGAAATGTCCGAAAGGGACAGACCTGCTGCAGCATCTCATTGACGGATTCTGCCACGGAAAACTGCGACAGATAATCATCGCTTTCCTCCGTGATCTTCATAATGACCACACAAAAATGATTGGCATCCAGCGAAACCGACAGATTTTTTTGCTGCCGCTGCATCTGTTCTGGGGTAAGTGAGCCTCTGACCAGCTGTATTAGAAACTGCTCCTGCAACAATGGCAGGCTCTTTTGATAAATTTCCGCAAAACGCTCCTGATTTTGACGCTGTTCCAACTCCGTTTCTAATTCTCTGTGGATTTTTTTCAGCAGGTTTTGCATCTCCTGAAAGTCGATGGGTTTCAGCACATATTCCGATACCCCATACCGAATGGCAAGCTGTGCATATTCAAAATCGTCCCAGCCGGAAAAAAGGACAATTTTGATATGCATCATGTTCTCATGCAGGATTCTCGCCACTTCCAATCCGTCCAGAAACGGCATTTTAATGTCGCTGATTACCAAATCAGGACGAAGCGTTTCCGTCTGTTCCAGAAGCTCATTTCCGTTCAGTGCTGTTGCAATGACACGAAACCCCAGTGTTTCCCACTCCACAGAATCCCGAATTCCTTCTAAAATCTGTGGCTCATCATCCGCCAATATTACTGTAAAACACAAGATATTTTCCTCCATTCTCCGCCAATGCAGCTGATTATCAGTATGATTATAGCACATTTTTTCAGAATTGACAATGGAAAATAGAAAAAGAAAATCGGATCAACATATTTGAGAAAAATCACATCACTTCCCTCACCATGGTTTTGTCAATATCACTTGACACATTTTATTTGTATGTGTCAAGTTTCATTATACAGAATTAATTACCTTTACAGCCAAACATCTTGCAGAGATCCAAGAGATTTTAAAACAGAAACCTAAGAGCCACAAGTAATATTATAGGGAGCGCTACCGATTTGGCAACGCTCCCTACTTTTTTATTTGTCCTTTTCTCTGCACTCGTATGATCTGTTAATAAGTTGGATATGTTTTGACGTGAGTCATTTTTTATCAAGAATATTGAGTATCCTTCGGGATATATGTTAAATCTGTTGGTTATCCCCAAACTTCTTCGGCGATCTCCTTAACAAGAGCAAGCTTTGCCCACTGTTCCTCCTCTGTGAGCTTGTTGCCTATCTCACAGGAAGCAAAACCACACTGTGGGCTAAGGCAAAGTCTGTCAAGCGAGATGTACTTTGCAGCATCGTGGATACGGTCGATAACAGCCTGCTTGTCCTCAAGCTCAGGCTTCTTTGATGTGATAAGTCCGAGAACGACCTTCTTGTCGCCGCTTACTGCCTTCAAAGGTTCAAAGCCACCTGAACGCTCGTCGTCAAATTCAAGATAATATGCGCTTACGTTCTCGCCTGCAAAAAGCGTCTCAGCAACGCTGTCATAAGCGCCACTGCTTGCATATGTTGAGTGGAAGTTGCCACGGCAAACGTGAGTTGTGATAACAAGATTCTCAGGCTTGCCCTCGATAGCAAGGTTGTTTATTCTCAACAGAAGTCTTTTTATATCCTCAAGACCTGCGTCGTCAACTCCAAAAATAGCCTTTGCATTAGGGTCAACTATCATGCCCCATGAGCAGTCGTCGAACTGAATGTTGCGGCAGCCTGCTGCATAAAGGTCAGCGATGACTTTTCTGTAGCCCTTTGCGATATCCTGAACAAGCTCTTCTGTATCATTATAATACTTCTTTGTGTTCTCCAGTGCGAAAGGCATTATCATCTGCTCAAGAAACTGTGCAGGGGCAGGGATAGTCTGCTTTGCGACTGTGTTCTCGTCCTCGAGAGCCTTAACAAATTTAAAATGCTCAACAAATGGGTGGTCGCCAACTGATACCTTGCCTGTGAGATATGTATCGTCTATCATTGCGGCCTCGCCATGGAAAGGCAGACCTGTCTGTGTCTTGCTGTGACCAACTCCGTTGAAGCCCCACATAAAGTCAAGATGCCATGTGGATCTGCGAAACTCTCCGTCAGTGATGATATGATAACCAGCCTTTTTCTGCTTTGCAACGAGATCAAGGATAGCCTTATCCTCTACCTCTTTAAGCTGCTCGGCTGTGATAGTGCCCTTTTCAAAATCTGCTCTTGCCTTTTTCAGATAGTCAGGTCTGAGAAAGCTGCCCACAAAATCATAGCGGCATGGTACTTTGATATTATTGCTCATTTTTATTACCTCTTTCATTTTATTATAGTTTATTTCCTATTGGTTTGCTCGTATTTAGTATAGCACGAAAAAGGGCGATAGTAAAATATTTATTTCTGTGGGATAGATATAGTTTCAAACTATATCGGATCGAATAGTTTGCTTGACTTTGGTGCATATGGTGTGGTATAATGAATAATACGATATAATTAGACGATAAATCGAGATTAGATAAACAAAGGTATGTAATATGATAAAAATTGTGTGGTCAATAAAAGATATAAATAAATATCAAACAGGAAACTTACCCGATAATGCAATAAAGATAGAAACGCCTAAGAGCTTCGATGAACTGATGAAAAAAGCGTTGCCGATAGCTGTAATTCTATGTGTTTTACTTTTTGCCGCTATGCTTGGTAAAACCATTGTGTGCAAGGTGGTCGTGATCTCTCCAATATTTATTCTGGTGGGATTTGCTTTAGGCTTTTTATTGTTGATAATTCACGAGTGGTTACACGGAATCGTTTATCCTAAGGGCGCAGATGTAACAATAGGAAGAATTAAAGGAAAGACAACATTTGTGGCATTAGCATCATATCCATTAAAACGAGATAGGTTTATATTGATGTGTCTGCTGCCTTTTGTTCTTGGGGTGGTTCCTTTTATATTATTTTTAATTAGTCCTGCCGAATTTAGAGTATTTAATGGATTGAATTTTGGTATGGCGTGTATGGGTATGATTTCGCCATTTCCAGATGTTTATAATGTCCTTACCGTTCTAAGGCGCTCTGAAAAAAACGATTCAATAATGTTCTACAAAAATGATATGTACAAGATCTCTTGAATTTCCAGACTAAGCTTTACCCATATATTCCACCGATACAGCCCCCTCTGTATCGGTATTTTTCTGTCCTTACCGCCTTCCATCGCCCCAATTCTATTGACATTTCCACCTTGCTGTGCTATCATAAAAGCTTACGAGTTAGTCACAACTAGCTGCATGATACCGCAGAAGTAAGATAGTAAGATAGATAAGAAAGGCGGAACATAAATGAAAAGTTCTGCGATAGTAAAAAAGGCACTGCATAAAGCGGACGGTGTTTTGTACCCGACTGTCGGCAGGAAAGATAAAGTAGTTATCACAATGTCAATTTGCAACGTCATGCAATGAAAGTTTTTTTACTTTTATCAAGCTTTTTTGTCCACCTAATTTTTTTGAACAATCATGCTTTTTCTGACATATTATAAAAATGAAAATGCAAACGCATTCACACTGATCTAATGCGTTTGAGATATGGAGGGTAATTTATGTCAGAAAAGTATTTTTTGGGCGCAATGACGCAGAATGGGTTTTCCACGGAATTTGGCAAGATAATGGCTGATAAGGAGTATTTCACATTCATACTCAAAGGAGGTGCAGGCACAGGAAAATCTTCACTTATGAAAAAGATAGCCGCCGAGTTTGAACCGACAGAGGACGTCACTAGGTTTTATTGCTCCTCTGACCCTGCTTCCCTTGATGCAATCGTTCTGCATACATCAAAGGCCATAATCTGCGACGGCACTGCGCCACATGTTATAGAATGTTCATATCCAGGAGTTTGTCAGAAAATAATCAACTTAGGAGAGTATTGGGACGAAGAAAAGCTGAAGGCCTTCAAATCTGAAATAATCGAGGTCACAGACAAAAACAAGTCGCTTTTGGCAAGAAGCAAAAGGTTTACCACTGCCCTGTCTAACGTTTGCTTCGATACCTACAATTGCGGTGAAGGCTGTCTGCTGGAGGAAAAGCTGAAAAGCTTCACAGAACGATCAGCAAAACGTCTTCTAAACAAAAAAGGCTCTGGCAGTGGCAAAACTGATCTTAGACAGTTGACCGCTTTGACGGAATACGGATGTATGACGCAGCTTGCCACTCTTGACAGCTACCTTGACGTGTTCGCCATGAACGATGATTATTATGCCGCTTCCCACAAGTTCGTCACCCTCATGGCACAGCAGGCTGTAAAGCGAGGTTATGATGTTATCCTCTGCCCTGCTATCCTATTTGGCAACACCCTTTACGAGCATTTGCTTATCCCGGAGGCTGGCATCGCATTTGTGATAAATTCCCCTATAAGCAAGCTTGACGGCTTTGAAAAAGCTATCAACATGGGCAGATTTTATGACAAGAAAAAAATCTCAGCCCTGAAAACAAGACTGAGATTAGATAAAGTCACCGCCTCCGACCTTGCAGAGGAAGTGTATTCAGGCATCAAGAAAGCCAAGAAAGTCCATGACGAGATAGAAAAGTATTATATCGCCGCAATGGACCACGTCGCACTTAATAAGGTTTGCGACAGCATTTCAAGGGAAATTCACGAGAGAACTATAAAATAGTTTTCCACATTCCGTCGTAAGGCGCAGGCTCAAAGCCCATTTTCTTATAAAGCGATATGGCTCTGCCGTTTTCAAGCTCGACTTCAAGTCGGATACGGCGGAGCTTTTTGTCGCCATTTTCCTCGATATACTTAAAAAGCTCCCTGCCTAGACCTTTTGAGCGGTATTCCTCCAGCACAAAAAGCTCGTCTATCCATATAGTAATACCGCCTGCTTCAACTGAATATGTTTTCATTGTAACACAGTAGCCAACATTATTGCCGTCACAAACGAGCATATAACCCTGCACATACACATCAGACCTCATCATTTCATCGAAGCCCTGCTCAAAATGCTCTCTTGGAACAGGCTTGTCCACCGCAGAAGAATTATAGAACTCAGTGGAAAATCTGATATAATCTTCCCTGTCCTCAGGCACAAATTTTCTTATCATTTTTATCTCTCCGTTTCTTTGGTACTAGCCTATTATAGCATTTTATTTACCAAAAGTCAAATGCACAATTTTTGTTGCAAATGCTCAGATTATGTGATATAATTATCTTGGATAGTTTTAATCATATTTGTGAGGATACATAATGAAATATACTTTTGATTGCGACCGCTGGGGAAGCAGTTTTTCAGTGCCGTCTAAAGTGGTCGATAAATACATAAAATTAAGTGATGGCGACTTTGTAAAGGTACTTCTATGCATACTCTGTTCAACGGAACGTGAATGCGACAGTGCAAAGCTTGCGGAAAAGTCCGGGCTTTCTGAGAACACTGTCATTGACGCTGTGACACACTGGGTATCACTGGGCGTTATCACCACAGAACACAGTGATATGGCAAAGCCTGCACAGGTCAAAGCCGTTTCTACACCTGTTTCAGACCCTGAAACAAAGACCGAGCCTGTTTCAAAAGTTGAGGCAGTTGCCCCGAAACGTCAGAGCGTTTCAAACAAGCTGTGCATAAGATATAAAAATTCTGAGATATTGGAAAAACAGCAGAAGGACCCTAACCTTGCACATCTTTTTGACGAGATACAAACCGTTTTACAACGCACTATCAATGGAACTGAGCAAGGGGAACTTCTTGCTCTTTATGAATATTACCGATTTGATGCTGCATCTATTCTCTTAGCCGCAGAATACTGTGTGTCACTTGAAAAGCACAACGTGTCTTACCTTGTGACAGTAATGCGTGGGTGGTTTGAACAAGACATCTGTACTTATCAACAAATTGAACAAGAAATAATTAGGCTTTCCAACATAAAAAAGTATGAATTCAAGGTACTGAAAATTTTCGGACAGACCGCAAAGCCGTCAAAGCAGCAGCTTGAGTTTATAGAAAAGTGGCGAACAATGGGCTTCACTGTTGAAATGCTGGAGATAGCCTATAACAAGTGCGTTGACAATACCAACAAACTGAATTACAAATATATAGACACTATACTGTCAAACTGGGCTGGCAAGAGCATCACTACCCCTGAACAGGTCACACACGAGGACGAAAAGTACCACACCTCCAAGAAAAATAAGAATACTAATAAGCAAACTTCCTATAATCTTGATGATTTTGAAAAATTCGCAATGAATTTTGATCTCGAAAAATCAGGAAAGCTATGATAAGGAGTAAAAAATGAAATATTCAATAACCGCCTATGACAAGGCTGAAAATGAACTTAAAAGACGGCGTGAAGCTGTCATGAACGAGCATGAGGTTCACGCTCAGGAGATAGCACAGCGACTTCCTGAAATAGAGGTTCTTACAAGATCACTAAAAGCAAATAACTGTGAACTCATGAAGGGCATAGTAGGCAAAAATGCTCATGGAAGAGAATATATACAAAAAATGCGTCAAAACAATGCCAATACTAAACGTGCCATTAAAGGGCTGCTTAAAATGGGAGGTTATCCTGAAGACTACCTTGATTATCACTATTACTGTCCTAAATGCTGTGATTATGGCTATCGTGACGGAGTGAAGTGCAAGTGCTTCACCGACTTGCTGAAAAAATACACCACTGAGGAGCTTAACGAGAATTGCAGTATCCAGCTCCATGATTTCTCTGAGTTCAGAATAGAATTTTATCCTGAAAGCGACGGTAACGGAATGTCACCGAGAGATAAAATGAGAACGGTGTATTCAAACTGCCGTGCATATGCTGACAAATTTCATGAAAACTCTCCATCACTGTTTTTCATTGGCAAAACAGGTCTTGGCAAGACTTTTCTTTCAGCCTGCATTGCAAATGAACTTATACAAAAGGGATACAGCGTCATTTTCGCCTCTCTGCTTAAGCTTCTCAGACAGATAGAGGACGAGCATTTCGGCAGAGCCACAGGTCAGACACTTGACATCATAGAGAATGCCGACCTTGTTATCCTTGACGACCTCGGCTCAGAATTTCAAACGAGCTTTACCGATTCCGTGATCTATGAAATAATCAACGAGCGTATCAACCTTGGCAGGCCAACGATAATCTCTACCAATCTCACCAATGAAGAATACAATGCAAAATATAATGAGCGTATAGTTTCGAGGCTCACAGGCTGCTTCATGCCTATTATGTTTGTGGGAAACGATATTAGACACGTAAAACTGAAAAATAATCTTTAAGGGGTAAAAAAAATGAAAAAAATTAGGGGAACTTTTCTTTCTATACCGGTGCTTCTGCTTGCAAACGCACCTGCGCTGTGGAAACTTATTGACATAAATTCTCTGCTCAAAACGCTTATCGTCATTCTTTTGGCACTATACACCTTGGTTTTCATGTTCAAATCACATGGACGCAAAGGTTCTCATGGAAAAATCCGACGGCTTGATTCAGGAGCGTTTGTACTTGGCTGCGGTGTTTTGCAAAGCGTTATACAGCTTATAATAGTGATAGTGCTTTGCTTTACAAAGCTGAATGGTTGGCGGCTTCTTGCAAATGCACTTTGCGCTTATGCTATAACAACGCTTTTGTGTCTGAGTGGCATTGTGCGGATAGCGGCTTCGGCACGTCAGGTGAAAATACTGTGGTATGTTATTCTGTTATTCACCTGGTACATACCACTTGTGAACTGCATCGTGTTCAGAAAATTCTACAAGGCAGCGAGAAGTGAATACTACTTCGAGCAGGCAAAGCTTGACCTTGACGCTGCACGAAAAGAGAACGAGATATGCAAGACAAAGTATCCTATACTTATGGTGCATGGCATATTCTTCCGTGATTGGCAGGTAATAAACTATTGGGGCAGGGTACCTAATGAACTTATTAGAAATGGCGCAGAGGTCTATTACGGCAAGCAACAGTCCGCCAACAAAGTATCCGTCAGTGCCACTGAGGTAGCTGAAAGGATAAAAGAAGTTATTGCAGAAACTGGTGCAGAAAAGGTCAACATAATCGCACACTCAAAGGGTGGGCTTGACTCGAGATACGCTATCTCTCACCTCGGCATGGACAAATATGTGGCAACTCTTACCACCATAAACACGCCACACTATGGCTGTAAATTTGTTGATATGCTTCTTGGGAAGATACCTGAGAGCATACAGGGCTTTGTTGATAGAAAATACAACAAGCTTTTCACTGCTCTGGGTGACAAAGACCCAAGCTTTTTAGATGGCGTTTATGACCTGACTCACAAAAACTGCGCTGAGCTTAACGCAAGCACCCCTGACAGCCAGTTGGTTTCCTACCGCTCCGTGATGAGCAAAATGAACAGCATACGTTCCGCTGGTTTTCCGTTAAATATCGGCTATCTGCTCAACAAGCCATACGGCAAGGGCAATGACGGACTTGTAACGGTCGAATCGGGACTTTATGGTGAAAACTCCAAGATGATAGAACACAAGGGCAAGCGTGGCATTTCTCATGGCGACGTTATCGACCTTTTCAGGGAGAACATCAAGGATTTTGACGTGAGAGAATTTTATGTAGATATAGTAAAAGAGCTTAAAGAACAAGGCTTCTGATAAAAAAGCACCCGTATCGCACATGATACGGGTGCTTTGCTATTTTCTGGAACGAATTAAATATTTCATTCTGAAACGTTGTCTGCCATTGATAGTTTTGCGATTGAAGTTTGCTATCTTCGCATTGAACGCAGACATCATTCTAAGCTCATGTGGTGGAAGCTCCTCCTCACCATAAAACCGACAGTCTGACAGACTATCGGTCAAAACTCAGTTATCTATTTTTGTCACATTGTCATAAACTATCTTATATTTTTCGCAGACCTTTTCATAATCCTGCTCATAGCCTGACAGCTCACCGTCCCTAAGATCCTCTGTAAGGTCATAGCTCGCCTTGTAAAGCTCATCAAAGCCAAGATTGCTGCAAATGCCTTTGAGGGTGTGAGCCATACGGAAAGCTTCCTTGGCGTTTTTCTCCTCTAAAGCCTTGCACATATCCTGAAAAGTTGTATCATCAGCAAATCTTTTTGCAAACTTTGTTATCATTTTCTCACTGCCGAAACGTACCAGAACGTTGTCATAACTTGCGCCAATGCTTTCATAAAATTCTCTAGTAGTCATCAGGACACTCCTTACAAATCATATCATCTCTTATTCTACACCCTTGGCAAGCTCGTTCTGAATATCTTTAAGACATTCGACAAGCACAGGGTTGAATGTACCGCACTCTCCGTTAAGTATCATTTCCATAGCCTTTTCATGAGTATACGCCTTTTTGTAAACTCGCTCGCTGACAAGTGCGTCATAAACGTCGGCGACAGAAACTATCTGAGCCGATATCGGTATCTCGTCGCCTTTTAGTCCGTCAGGATAGCCCCTGCCGTCATAACGCTCATGGTGCCACCTGCATATGTCATGGGCTATCTTCAAGAGTGGCTCGTCACGGAACTGCTCAAGACTTTCAAGCATATTCGCTCCGATAGCGGAGTGAGTTTTCATTATCTCAAACTCCTCTTTTGTTAGCCTGCCGGGCTTATTGAGTATCTTATCGTCAATGCCTATCTTGCCGATATCATGGAGTGCCGCAGCCATTGGTATGAGAAGCTGCTCAGTGCCGCTGACAGTATACTTGTTTGTGCGCATAGGAAGCCTATCTAAAAGCAGCTCCGTTATGCGCTTTATGTTCACCACATGGCTTCCACTTTCGCCGTTTCTGAACTCTACTATCTGGCTGAGTATGCTTATCATCATACGGTTGTTTTTATCTTTTTCGTACATCTGGTCGCTGACAAGGGAAATAAGTCTGCGCTGTTTTGCATAAAGCTTAATGGTATTGAACACACGCTGATACACAACGCGTGAATCAAAGGGTCTGCTGATATAATCAGAAACGCCAAACTCATATGCTTTTCTTATAGAGGATACAGAATCCTCGCTTGATATCATTATAACAGGGATATCCTCTATCCAATGGTGTTGCGCCATATAGTCCAGAACTTCAAATCCGTCCATTTCGGGCATGATTATATCTAAAAGCACAAGTGAAATTCCAGTGCCATACTGATTAAGCAGGTCAATACACTCCTCGCCGCTTGCCGCCTCATGTATGATATATTCATTGCCAAGCATTTCAGAGAGTATCTCTCTGTTTATATTTGAATCGTCAACAATAAGTATCTCCTGCTTGTGAGGCTCACCGACAACACTTTCGTGACCATCTGTGACAACTGTATCTTTCTTTGTCTTTGCCTGATACATAAGCTTATCAGCCTTGCTGACAGCTTCGTCAAGGCTATTGCCATCAGAGAAAACGCCGCCGACGCTTGCTGACAGACGTATATTTGAATACCCTGGCACAGTTGCCGCATGGATATTTCGTTTTATCTTCCTGAGCTTATGGGCAAAATCGTCCTCCTGAATATCGGGCATGACAAGCAAAAACTCGTCGCCACCATAACGCACAAGCACATCAGATTTTCTAATACAGCGCCTTATAACATCAACCACTGTCACAAGCACCATATCTCCTGCGTCATGACCGCATGTATCGTTATAAACCTTGAAGTCGTCAAGATCTATCATCGCAACGCCCGCAGGAACATGGGACTTTTTAAGCTTATCTTCAAAATATCTCCTGTTGCTCGCACCTGTCAATGCATCAGTATACATTGCCTTATGATATTTTGACAGCTTATTCATTATCTTTTCTCTGTCCTTAGCACCCAGCATAGAGTCCTCATCAAGCTTTTTGATAAGCTCCATAACATACGGCTCTCCGTCAACCTGAACATACTTTGAAAAGACCTGATAAATGTCAGTTCCCATAAATTCAAGCTTAGTTCTCGGCTTTTTATCAATAAAAGTTTTTAAGGATATACAGTTTTCACAAGGCTCGTCCACTTTCCAAAAAGAAAAACACTGACATGGATTTTCAACGCAGCCGCTCACTCCATGATGACCGTCCGCCTTCAGAAGCCTGACAAAATCAAAAGTTTTCCTGAGAACGTCAATTTCTTTTTCTATCTCCGAAGAGGTAGAACTCAGTTGGCTTTCGCTGTTATCATCGCAGGTCCATAATTTGTACACGTCCATATTCACGTTCTCCTTACGCTTAGTGTAGACTTATTGTTGCTTTTTTTACTTTTTTCGACATTATTAGCTGATTTATTATACCACACCTCAATCACATTGTCAACCGAACGATACAAATTATAATATTATTCATAATATTAACACATTCATATTTTAAGCGACTTTGCTCTAGTTTTTCATATATTTATCGTCATTCATAAAGTAAATATGGCACTCCACCTTAGTTTCGTCACTGAGCGAAAGCATTTTTCTGAGTATCTTTTCGTAGAAATCAAGCTGTGAACGATATGTCTTTAAAATTCTCTCCTCAAAAAGCTTTCTGTCGGCTTCTTCCTGTATGTTGGTCTTATAGTCGATTATGATAAAGCTTTTGTCTGACATTTTAAGCACAAGATCCATAACTCCGTTGCTGTATTCATTGCCGTCCATACTGTAGAATGGAAGCTCTGTATACACTGCCTGCGCAGTTTTGAGCAATTTTTCGATATCCTTATCTTTCAAAAAGCTGTGAAGCTGATAGTTGATATAGTCCTTATAAAAGCTCTCAGAATCTTGCAAACTGCACTCGTCCTCAAAGTCGAGATACGCTCTGCTGACAATCTTCTGAATTAGCTCATTTTGCTGTGAAGTTTCGTTATACGGAAACAGATTTCCACGCATATTCACCGCAAGCTCAAAGGCACGATGTACCATATGACCGATATCTATGCCCTTTGGACGTTTGTAAGACAGTTTCTCCACTCCACTTGGTGCAGTGACCTTTTTGCCGTCCTCAAGGTGGCTAGGAGTGATTTTGCTAACATATTTCTCACTGAGCTTTTTAACGTTTTCATCAAAAGCATTTCGGCTGTTGTTCACCTCGTTGAATATATCCTTGACGTTTATCTGCACCGCCTGCGCAGCACTTTGCGCTGTGGCATTGTTTATCTGCGGCAGTTCTCTGCCTATTTTGCTCATTGTAAGTTTGTCGATCACAGGTTTTTTCCGTTCAAAAGTATACACAAATATAAAAGCCTGCTTTGCTCTTGTGGCCGCAACATATTCAAGCCTGAGCTGTTCACCAAAATATTTATCCTCTGCCTGTTTCCTCTCATTAGGATAGAATGTCAGATAGTCCATATATGAATAATCGCTTGTTTTCAAAGGTACATAGACCTGTCTTTTAGCCACAAGGTCGGTGTACTTTCCACCGCTGAATTTATGATTTTTAGCCTCCGCCATAATAACGATATTTCCCTCAAGACCCTTTGCCTTGTGAAGATTCATGAGCCTTACGCAGTTCTGCTCACTGCTGTCAAGGATAAGCTCTTTTTCTTTCAGCACAGAAAGCTCGTTTTTCATCATGTCCATAAGCTCATCGCTTCCTGCAAAATCCTGCTTTTCCCACTTTTCAATAAGATAGATAAGATTTGAAAGCTCATATTCTCTGTTGCTGGTATTATCAAAAAGAAGCTCAGGAAAATCAAGTATCTTATATAGCTTCGCTATAGGCTCATTGACAGTATCGGCAGACGCCTTTACTGCAACAAGCGTGGCGTCATTGCTTTCACAGTTTTGTTCATAATCGTCTACGTCAATTTCAGCGTCTTCAAAATCGATGCTGTCAGGCCTACATCTCCAAAGGATAGAATAAACCTTTTCCTTTGCGGTAGGGCTGTAGCTTTCAAAAACGAACTCTGCAAGAGCAATAAATCTTTTAAGCACCAGACTGTTTTTCTGAGGACGTTTGCCCCACATTGTATATGGTATGCCACGATCTGTCAAGACCATTGAATAAAACTCCATTTGAGTTGTGTTCCAAAGAAGCAGAAGAAAATCACTGTATTTTATAGGTCTTTCCACACCCTTGTCGAATATCTTTCCGACCTTCACTAGGTCTGAAATTATCTTAGCCACACTTTCAGCACCTGGATCTTTGACAAAATACGCCCCTCTGATAACATCGTCGGAAACAGCCGCAGGCTTATCAGCCTTTGATATCATATCGCTGTATGTCATACCATATTTGCCGTTTATTTCCGGCTGGAACTTTTCATTTACCCAAGCTATAAGCTGCTCATCAGAGCGGAAGTTGTAATCAAGTGAGAAAAACTCGCAGTTTTTTTCGTTATTGTTCTGGAATTTGGCTTTCATTTTGTTATAAAGCCTGATATCGGCGTCACGGAAGCCGTAGATAGACTGTTTAGGGTCGCCCACCGCAAACAACGCACCATCACGGAGCGGGCATTGCCATATATCACCGCCTGCTGCAAGATTGCTGTCGTCAGCGCAAAGATACAGCAGAAGCTCAGTCTGCATAACATCAGTATCCTGAAACTCGTCGATATAAATGCAGGAATACTTGTCTTTGAAAAACGCTCTTGCCTCACTGCTGTTTTTGAGAAGCTCGTGAGTGTGATACAAAAGCCCGTCATTTGAAACGCTCTCCCCGTCTTCACTCTCCTGATAAGCCTTTACAGCCTGCTCTATATACGTTGCCGTCTTGTTGAGGGCATACAGTGCATTTTCTTTCTTTACATTATCAAACCCACTTGGGCTGAAAATGGCCATGTTCTCATTGCTCTTTGGATGATCTTTCTTAATTTTCGTCTTATTAAAAGGCTCAAGGAACTTTTTGCAAGCTTTAAGATTAGCGCAAACTTTCACATAATTATACTTTGGGTCATAGGTCTTCATATCATCAGGTAATTTCTTCGTCACATCATCAACAAGAAAACCTGCTATATCTTCGTATTTTCCACCCAAAGCACCATTATAGAATGCACGCACAAGACTATCCCTATAGTTACACATTTCTTTATAGGCAAGCTTATTTATGGTGTCAAATGTCACACTGTCATAGCTTTTATCCCTAACAAACTCAACATCTCTGTATTCAGCACACTCAAGAAATGTTTCCATAAGAAAGTTTTTCACACGGCTGTCTCTGAGCTTATATTGATTGCTGTTCAGAAAGCCGAAATCTTCTATATCCGCACCATTTGTGCGGTAATATCTCTCGAAAAAGTCAGCCTGTGCCTGCTTTGTTTCACCGTCCTCGGCAAGTTTTAATCCCAAATGCAGGTCAGCTTCAAAAGGCTGTTCTGACAGCATACTCAAACAAAAGCTGTGTATAGTGCTTATCTTCATGCGCTGTAAATTCATAACAGCGTTCTCATACAGCTTCTTTTCCTCACCGCTGCATTTTGCAATATTCTCCGTAAGCCCTGCCTGTATCCTCTCATAAAGCTCGTTTGCAGCAGCGTTGGTGAAAGTTATAAGCACTATCTTTTCAACAGGTATACCTGCGCCTATCTGACCTATAACACGCTGTATTATAAGCCTTGTCTTGCCTGCACCTGCGCCTGCTTCAACAAGGATATTCTTATCATAACTGTCTTTGTTTATTATATAGCTTCTTATCTGTTCTTCACTCATTCTGTTGCACCCCCTGAGCAAACTTCTTCATAAGCAGGACAAAACGTGCATGGAGTAATTTTATCATTCTTATTCACAATACACTTTTTAAAGCCCTCTTCTACTATTTTCTTAAATGTCATTGTTATCATGTTTTCGATTCCAGAATTATCCTTATTGTTAACTACATGGCAATTCCCTTTTTCAAGAATGAAAACATAATCTGCGGAAACGATATCACTTTCGCTCACTTCTCCCACAGACGTAAGACCTTTTTCAAGCGCAAGGGCATAAATATGATCCTGCGGGTCTTCTGGAAGCTTTTCCCTGAATTTTTTGATATCCTCCGTCTTGTAGTCAACTATCTGATATGACACCTTTGCGCCGTCTATTATCTTGTCAAGGCGGTCTATCCTGCCCCTTATGGTGACTGTATATTTGCCTATTTTCACATCGCCGACAAATGGATACTCGGCCTCAACGACCTCACGTTTGCCTGAGTGTATATCGCCGTGCAGTTCGTCAAGATAAGCTTTGACACAATTGTAATATTCATTTCTCTCACTATGTGCCACAGCCATATCCACAGGGGGATAGTTACGGAGATAGTTTTTAGAAACGCTATCGAATATCTCATCAAGCATCGCCTTGTCAACAGTTTCAGACACCTCAGCCGCACTTTTGCCTTTAAGCACAGTCTTGGCATAATTCTCCATTATCTCATGTATATACATTCCCTTGACATTGCCTTTGAGCCATGCACTGCGGTCTATATCCACCTCCTGCGGCTTTTCAACATGGGCGATACGCTCATAGAAAAACCTCAGCGGACACTGAAGCATAGTCGAAAGGCTTGTGGCAGAAATGATAAAATGTTCATTTTTGCACATTTCACGCAATATATCTATACGGCTTTCTCTTTGCTTATCAAGATACTCCGTAAGGCTTTCGCTTTGCTTCGCACCGTCATCATGAAGCCCGATTTTTTCTGCCTTGTTTAGAAAAGCACTGTTTAATGATATCTCAGAACGCACGCTAACCTTGCGTCTGTCAGAAAGATAATCATACACTTCTATTTTGTTTACATCAATGCCCTTTTCAGCCGCAATAACAGTATACACTGCCGACGAGCTTTGCGCTCTTATTTCTACGGTATCATAAACACTACAGCTTACAACAAGGTTTGCTCTCTCAGCCATGAGAACAGTTCTCACAAGGTCAGTGAGCTTTCTGTGCTCGATAGCGTCAGAACAATGGTCACGGTTACCAAAAAGCTGTTCTCTCTCCTTATCGTTCAGAACAGGCGACTCGTCCTGCATGACAGGAAATCTTCCTGTTGTCAGACCAAGAACATATATGTTTTTCATGAAAAGCGTAGAATACTTCCCCATAAGACAGCAGGTAACAGCGCCTTTTGATGCAGGCAAAGAATACCTTGCGTTCTCTGCAATGTCGGTGATCTCAGTCATTGCTTCCTTCAAGCTAAGTTTCTTGTCATAGTCTGCATAAAATCTGTATCTTCCTATCAAAGCGTCCTTTACGCTTGATATGGAACTTCTCTGCTCAGCGTTTGTACCTTTCACATAATTTTGTACCAAGCCCAGCACGCCACCGTAAAACTCTTTTGCGCTGACATTATCTTTTTTAAAGAACTTATAAAAGTCCTTGAACACCTGACTGTCCCTTGTGCTATACCATTCAATGCCCCAGCCGTTTCCAGAATTCTGTGCTTCAAGGAATATCCTGCCCTTGCTTTTGGTCTTGCCGTCCTCTACTTTCTCCTCATATTGGAAAACAGGCGAAAGCATCACATCTTTGAATAGGTCAAATCTATAGTCATTTTTGCACCATTTGAGCATTGCCCTGAAAAATGCAACAACGTCACTTTGTCTGCATGAAATGCCCTCAGGAAATTCCACGGGGACTTTGTATTGATCGCACATATTCATGAGCAAGTCCATATACTCATCATCTGGACACAGCACAGCGGTATCGCAAAGCTCATAACCACTGTTCACGATATGTAGAACAGTTCTCTCCACCTCGTTTGTTACGCCATAATTTCTCCAAAGCTCCGCCTTTTGTGCTAACTCTCTCAGACCATTCTGATACTGCTCATCGCTCATATCAGCCATGCTATCTATAACCGCAGGATCAGGCAAAAGCCCTATATACTCCGCTGTCAGCTTGTCAGCTTCTATTTCTTTGTCATATGCAAAATGAACGCTGTTCACGTCTGCCTTACCAGCCTTTATAAGACCGCTGGCAATGCTTATAAGCTTTGCACTGTCATATAGTTTGCTGTCTGAAAGCTTATTTTCATACGCTTGAAAGATCGCTCTTAGCGTGTTGATACGTCTGCTGTCAAAGGACAGTGAATCAGGGCGTATACAGTTCATTCTAAGCTCTGATATCGTCTTGAATATCTCCATGCAGGCATTATGGTCGTCGCTTTTGAAATAGTTTATACCGCTTTCATCAATAATACGTCTTACTATCTCACAGCCCTCAGCATTTGACAGCGTTATTATCCTGCTGTCCATATACTCGGCACTGGTTTCGATAATATGCTTTGCATGATCTGCGACTGTGTATCTTTCAAGCCTTATAACAATATTTTCACCGCTTGCATTCTCCAACATTCTCTCGCCGTTGAGATAATCATTACATATGTAAACCTTTTTAGTCAAAGGGTCTGCTTCATTACAGTCTTTGAGCCACTCTATAAAAGTCATTACGCTTTCTCCCCTAACATAAATTATCATAATAACATTTTACCATAGCAGAAAAATCTTGTCAATCTACAATTAGCGTGTTTGTATACTTTTTTGAAACATAATATTAAAGAAAATTCATTGACAAAATCATACCGCTATGTTAAAATATACTTTGTAAAACTTGCGTGGATTTTTCCTGACAGTATGTCACTTTTCGCCACACAGCAAACAGGCTGTGGGGCTTTTTTTTCTGCCCACAGACAAAAGGAGTGTAAAAAAATAAATGAACAGTGATTTCATGAAAACAAGACCGATCTTCCCTCTTCTGCTTTCAATGTCCCTGCCAATGGTGATATCAATGCTTGTAAACTCTCTTTACAACATCATTGACAGCTTTTTTGTGGCAAAGATAAGCGAGGACGCAATGACATCGCTTTCACTGGTGTTCCCTGTGCAGAATTTTATAAGTGCCACTGCTATCGGCTTTGGTATCGGCATCAATGCGGTCATTGCCATATATCTTGGTGCAGGCAGAAAGGAAAAGGCTGACATTGCCGCAACTCAGGGGCTTGCCCTTTCGGCTTTGCATGGTATTGTGCTAATGATAATATGTATACTTATAATGCCTGCATTTCTGTCTATGTTCACAAGTAATAAAAACGTTGTAGATCTTGGCGTGCAGTATTGCAACATTGTATTTACATTCTCTCCTGCATTAATGCTTGCCATTGCATTTGAGAAGATATTCCAATCTGTCGGCAGAATGAAGATATCAATGTTCAGTATGCTCTGCGGCTGTATTGCAAACATAATCCTTGACCCTCTGCTTATTTTTGGCGTTGGATTTTTCCCTGAGATGGGTATAAAGGGTGCTGCACTAGCCACCGGTATCGGTCAGGTGCTGACCCTTGTCATATACATAATAGCATATCTTCGCTGTGAGCTTCCTGTTAAGCTTTCAGCAAAACATAAGCGTCCTGACGGCATGATAATCGCAAAGATGTACTCCATAGGCATTCCTGCAACACTTAATCTTGCACTGCCGTCACTTCTCATATCCGCCCTCAACGGCATACTTGCGGCATATTCACAAAGCTATGTGCTTGTTCTTGGAATTTACTACAAGCTCCAGACCTTTCTTTATCTACCCGCAAATGGTGTTATTCAGGGTATGCGACCAGTTATCAGTTTTAACTACGGAGCAGGCGAAAAGGAGCGTGTGAAGAAAATTTACCGCATTGTCCTTTACATGACAGGTGTGATATTGGCGGCAGGAACTATCATATGCGCACTTTTCCCAGCCAAGCTCATAGGGCTTTTCACGGAAAACGCTGACACTATCGCCATAGGCAAAACAGCACTGCGCCTAATTTGTATCGGCTTTGTTATCTCCGCAGTATCCGTCACCTCATCAGGTGCGCTGGAGGGACTTGGCATGGGCATTCCGTCGCTTATGATATCTCTGTGCAGATTTATTGCGATAATACTGCCACTTGCGTTCTTCCTTTGCAAGCTCACGGGACCAACAGGCGTATGGAACGCATTCTGGATAACAGAAGTCGTCACCGCTTTGATATCTGTATTTATCTACAGATTTTCAGTTTCAAGGCAAAAAGATTTAAAATAAACACCGTTGCCATTCCACGATTACCATTTATTTCTATTTAACAACTTGTAATTTGCAAAAAAGCGTTGACATTTTGCAAAAAAAGTGTTATAATATATCTTGCATGCCGCTGTGGTGGAATAGGCAGACACAAGGGACTTAAAATCCGTTCCCCTTTTTTCAAGTCCGATTCATTTTTGCTTTAGCGGTTATTACTTGTAAATCACTTAAATGCGTTGTTTTTCTCAACGTTTTGGTTTTTGAGTGGTAGATAAATCCGTTAGGTTTTGGCTTATATCTACCAAATTATCTACCGGATTTCATTTGATTTAGCTTTTTTCTTGTTAACTTGTCAGTGACAGAAGGGATTTTTTATCCGATTGGTCACTCAAAAATTTTATATTTGCCGCTGTGGCGGAACAGGCAGACGCATGGGACTTAAAATCCCACGATAGCGATATCGTACCGGTTCAAGTCCGGTCAGCGGCACCATTTATGGTTTGAAAAGGCACATTTTTTATGTGTCTTTTCTTTTTTTATTCTGCATCTTTGCTGGTATTTTCTTTTTTATCTCCGTCAAGAATTCTTGCAATTGTTTCAGCAGAATCAATTTTGGACTGATAATCAAGATGACTGTAGAAATTGGCTGTAACATTAAAGGTTGAATGACCAAGCCATTCCTGTATTGCCTTCATTGGCACTCCATTGGCAACCAGAAGGCTTGCGCAGGAATGACGCAAATCGTGGAAACGAAGGTATCTGAGATTGTTCCTTTTGATTACAACTTTGAAATGGTCAGAGATGTAATTCGGTGTAATCAGCTTACCGAAAGTATCTCTGCATACGAAGCCGTCAAACTCTCTGTCATAACCACTTTTCAGCAGATGTGAATAGTGAATTTCAAGGAACTTTCTCTCTTTGAGCATCGCTTCAATTTTAGGAATAAGCGGAAGTGTTCTCTTACTTGCTTCTGTTTTCAGTGTTTCTTCACAAATAATAGTTTCTTTACCTGTTCCGGTGCCAAAATCACTGACTATCTTTCTGCATATGGTTATTGTTTTCTTGTCGAAGTCGATAGCGTCCCATTTCAGACCACAGACCTCACTTCTTCTCAGACCGTAGTATGCAGCTATGTATACAACAAGTTCCATTCTGTCACCCTTGAACGCTGCAAACAACTCCTCTAATTCTTCTTCATTGTAGAAAGTAGCTGTGTATTTTTTCAGCTTAGGGAGTTCTGTTTTTTCGGTAGGATTTGTTTGAACCAAGTCCATTTTTACAGCATACTTGAAAGCTTTATGAATATTTGCGTGGTAATGTTTAACCGTATTCGCAGAAAGACCGCTGTTGTATGAATCGTTATAGAACTGCTGAATCATCAGTGCTGTGACATCACTAAGCAGTACATTCGGAAACTTTTCATCAAAGTATCTCTTGATTCTGCCAATCACTTTGCTGTATCCCTGATGTGTTGTATATGCAATGGTCGGTTTAATGGTTTCAAGCCAGTAGTCCAAAAATGCAGTAAATCCATACTCTCCATCGGTTTTGGAAACCGAGTTTTTGAGTACAGCTTCACTTACAGCAATTTTCTCTACTTTGCCAGTCTTGACTTTTGTAGCTTTTCCCGAATAGTAATCTTCCGAGAACTGAGCAATAATCTCATCAACTCTTGCTTTTAATTCTTTTTTGCTGCACTTTTCAGGAAGTCCGGTGGAAACCCACTTTCTTTTTCTCTTGCCGTTGTCATCTTTGAAATCAAATACCACCTGATTGATGCCGTTCTTGACGGGTAAGGTGTACTTAAAGGGCAGACTTGCTTTCATTTTTTATATCCTCCTTGTAATGAAAGCCGGCAGACCCTGCTGTTGACATCTTTATTGTAGCGCAACACAAAGGATTTTTCAAGCGTATCTACCAACTTCCGAAAAGTTTGTCCGGATTATACAATAAAAAATCTGTTCAGCCAAATTATTATTGTGCGCCTTGCAGAACGTATTTTATTACATTTACTTTGGCAACCCTGTAACTTCTTCCACATCGGATAACCTGAAGTCTGCCTTCCCGTAAAATCTTGTATACCTGTTTACGGCTTATCCCAAGCATTTTTGCAATTTCGTCTGCACCTACAACATCAGGATAATCTGCAAATATATTTTCAAAGCCTGAATCGGTTTGGACGGCATTAATTTGTTCCATAGCTATACCTCCTTTTGATAACAGCTAAATCAAACGGGCGAGTTTTCGTATTAAATTTTCAAGATACTGTGGGAATACTGATGTATTCTCTATGAGCATCGTAGTAAGTGATACCCATAGACAGTACATCAATTTTTCTCTGCCGACACCACAAAATCAAGATTTTTAGCCGGAGGCTTATGGCACGTTGGTATCGGCAAAGAAAAACAAGGAGAATGTTTCGAGAAACTCTGCCCATAAGTTCCTCTACTAATATACCGAAAAAATCGGAAAATGTATAAAGAAAAATCATTCGGCTCAGCCTGATTCATTGAAAAAGTCAAAAACTTTGTGCATTTGCACAAATCAAGGAGTAAAATTCATTCGCCATTTGTATTGTTTTTAGAAAGCTCTATTATGGTTCTTCTCAGATAGAGAATGGAACGCTGTATCCGATTGTAAATCGTCTGCTTGCATACCCCATATTTTATTGCAAGTCTGCCATATGAATATTTCTCAGATGAAAAATAGTAGTCTGTGATAATCTGATAATTCACTTTATTGGTTTCTTTGAGCATATCAAGTGCCGTGTAGAGCATTTCAACCTGATTATCCGAATGAGTATCATTTCCATCGGTGGGAGTTATCTTGAATATCGAATAGATTTCCTCATCTTTGCCGAATCTGCAGGCAATGTGCAGTTTGTCATTTTCTCTGAGGTATCTTTCATGTCTGACAAGTTTTTTGTACTCGCTTATGATTTCGGGTGTTACTCCCTCGACATTTCTGATGTCAAATTTTTTTCGTGACATAACCGTTTCCTTTCCGTCTGAGAAAACGGCACACGAACAAAGCTGATTATCGGAGCGTAATTCTCAGACAATCAACTTTTCAGTTTGATGATTGTGTTTTGCCAAACGGAACTGAAAACGCACGTCTGCTTCCGTCAGGCTGTAAGAACAGTATACTGTATTCTGAAAAACAAGTCATTCGTGGCTGACAAAACTTTTTTTCAGAAAAAAACACCACTAATCAGTGCAATTTGCACATCGGTCAGTGGCGTTTTCGCTTTTATGTATCCATATTTCACGGGCTTTTGTTTCAAACAGGCTGAAAAAAGTTTTGGCTCGCAAAACTTCAATTCCAGAGTTTACAAAAAATTCATTTCTAATTATCTACACGGAGATTGGTCAGTGGCTGAAGTCCTCGATGAATAAGAATATCATTGCATTTGGAAACTGTGATTTCCTCATTGAAAGCACAGGAATCAAGAAACAATTGACAAAGCAAATTTTCCTGTGTTTTTCTTGAAAGTACAATATCTGCAAGGCTGAGAAGATATTTACTCTGTTTCGGCAAAAGTCTGAGTGCAATGCTTATTGCCACAAGATAGTTCTTCTGCTGATTTCTCTTATCGTTAAGATATTCCGAAATTGTTCCCTTGTCAATACCTGTCATTTCATAAAGTCTGGCAGAAATGATTTTCTTCTGTTCCATAAGAGAACTGAGAAAAGAACCGACGGTATCATTTTCGTTTTCAGAAAAGGAGTAACTGCTGATAATTTCATCAATATTTTCACTGCTGAATATAGGAATTCTGCTGGCATAATCATCAATCTGATAAATCACCTTATCGTTTATTTTCTTTTCGGAAAGCACAGGCGCATTTTGAATTATTTTATAAGCGGAATGAAGATTCTTTTCGCTAAGAAGCGTCCAGTTTGTCGGGATAAGGTTGTTTCGGTAAAAAGTATATTTTCCGTTAGAAATTACTGTTCGCACTTCCAAGTTGTCAAGAAAAATATCAACAAACTCCTCAATGGTAAATTTCGTATTATCTTTTGATGATACCGAAAAAGAAAACGGCATTTCTTGTTTTTTCGAGTAAATTGGCTCAACGATAATGCCGAGCTTGGTATTTGTAAGTTTGGCAAATTTAATATACTTTTTGTCAGTCTGAACATTGATAAGAACAGCATTGTTAATGATAGTACGTTTACCCATATATGTAACAATGACTGAGGTGTCTGTATCTTCAATTCTACTCGCAGGAATAATTGCTGAATCCCCATTTTCCATACGCATTGTTAAGCCTCCTTGATAGTGAATATATTAAAAGTATATCATACAACTACAACTTTTTCAACGCTTTACATCTTTATACAAACGGCAATTTTTTCGGTATATTAGTAGAGGGACAATTTTCAAAGTCAGAATAAGCATTTCGCACAGCTCAGAAATTCAGCCTATTCGGCAGAAAATCACGAGCCGACAGGCTCAATTGAAACACCGTCTGTAAGGACGGGATTCAAAGGTAGCAAGCAAGGTATTACCGCATTACATTTTTTCAAAAGTAACCCGTTAATACATACTTGTTAGGGACACCCTAAGACCCGCAAAGAATATGCAAAGCAGGAGGTATGATATGGATAAAAACAAGCGTGAACATTATGTTCAGATACGCTTAAATGAAGAAGAAAAAAAGATACTTGAAAGAAAGTATAAGCTGAGTAGATTTACATCAAAAAGTCAGTTTCTCAGAACAATGATTTTAGAGGGTGCTGTCATTAAAACAGACGGCACATTTCAGAAGATTTCAAAGAACATTGCAAAGATAGGTGCAAACATCAATCAGATAGCCGTGAGAGTGAATTCAACAGGCAGTATCTATGCTGATGATGTGCAGGAAATACGCAGGGACGTGAATGAACTTTGGCAGCAACTAAGATTATATCAATCCGAAGTACAGAAGCTGACGCAATAGCGTATATCGCCAATCCTGAAAAGACGGATAACGGACGGCTGATTTGTACATTCGGCTGTTCTGAAAATCCTGTCAGGGCAAGTACTGATTTTGAGAAAATCCGTGCCAAAGGAACAGGCAGAAACAAGATACTTTCACACCACTTTATTCAGAGCTTTTCTCCCGGTGAAATCACTCCCGAAAATGCACTTCAGGTCGGGATTGAATTGTGTCAGAAGTTTTTGGGCGATGAGTATCAGTATTACCTTGCCGTTCACAATGACAAAGAACATATTCATCTGCATTGCATTTTCAATAATGTCAATATGGTGGACGGTCGGACTTTTGAAACGCACGCTGACCAAGGAGATAAACAGAACCGCAAGTGGGTAAACCTCAGAAATATGTCCGATGAAATCTGTAAAAAGCACTGCCTTTCTGTGATTGAAAATCCCGAAAACAGCAAGGGTAAAACCTACTACGAATGGGATATGGACAGGCAAGGTTTATCGTGGAAAGCAAAGCTGAAATTTGCCATTGACCAAGTGGTGAAAGAAAGCAATAATTTTGAAGATTTTCTGCAAAAATGCAAGGCTCGGAACATTGAAGTTGTCTACAATCCCGAACACGTCATTGACTTGAAATTCAGACTTGCAGGACAGCAGAAATTCACCCGTGCAAGAACGCTGGGCTGGTACTATGAAACCAAGCAGATACTTAAGCGAATTGACCTGTATAACGGCATTATCCGCACGCCCGAAAAGTCTGCTCTTATTGATACCCACAGCGAAAAAATGCAGAGTTCTTCTACATTGCAGAACTGGGCGGAAATTGAGAATATGAAACGCACTTCAAAGGCTCTCAATCAGCTTACGCAGTACACGGAAAAAGACCGTGAAAGCATAGAGAAAAAACTGTTTTCAGCACATACGCAAATCGGTTTTTGGGTGGATAAGCTGAACACTCTGAAAACGGAAATTGATGACCTTGATGTAAAGATAAAAATTGCCAAAAAGGTACGAAAATTGAAGCCTGTTATGGACAAGCTGAAAACGCTGTCGGGACGAGAAAAAAGGCGTTATGAAAGCGAAAATCAGACTGAAATTTCAGCTTACAGAAGTTCGGCAAAACAGCTGAAAGAACTGTTTCCCACCGGCAGCGTTCCCACACCCGAAAGTATGGAGAAAAAAAGGAACGCTCTTGCAGAAGAACGTTCCATAAAACACGATGAATATTTGTCGATGAAAGCGAAAGTTTCAGAACTTGAAAAGTCCCGAAAAACCGTGGACGATTATCTCAGAAATCAACGGAATATGCAGAAGAAACGGAAGAAAGATGATTTGGAGTAAGATGTTAAAAAACTATTTTTCTTCCAACTGTTACTTCGTTATCTATTATAATTTCTGTTTGATTTTCATTTTCATTTTCATTTCTTTGCCAATATTTATGAGCAAGTTCCATGTTAAATTTGAAAATTTCAATATCATCAGGAATTACTATTTCAAAGATGTTACTCTTTCCATTTCTGTATTTATTGTTGAATAAGATTGCATCTTTTAATGAATTAGTAACATAAATTCCCCATATCCTACTAGGCTTATTAGGAAAATATTTTTTTCTTACATACTCAAAAACTGCTTCATTTGCCCACTTGAATTTATCTCTTCCTGTTTTATTCACATTTTTACATTGAAGTTCTTCGATGAACTCATTGTATTTCCTATAGTTAGATATATCAGCATTTTCTGTTAATAAGCAAAATTCATAATTGTTTTTTGTGGTATGCATTAATATTTGATTTTCTTTCAAATATGATGAAACATGATAAAAAAGCATTTTATATCTCCTATCCTTAATTATGATTCCCCTTGTACTCCTCCAAAGCCGTCTGAATCAGCTTATTCACGCTCATATTGCGTGACTTTGCATATTCCTTCAGAGTTTCACGCTCTCCCTTTGGAACGTAAAACAGAATGGAGTCATAGTTCTCTTTGGTGTACTGCCTGTTGGAATTGATTTTGCGTTTGCTGTTCTGCTTCTTCTGGCAGTCCTTACAGCACTTCTGAGAACCACTTGTCACTGTGTACGGCTTACTGCATATGGGGCAAATCTGCTCGCTTCCTACAGTTACAGAAAGACCTGCAAGCTTCTTTTCTCTGTAAGCCTTATTCCGCAGAACCTGTGCTTTATCACGGCAGTATACGCAGTATTTCGCTCTGTTGGATTGAGATTGAAACTCCTCTCCGCAGATTTCGCAAATGTGAGTGAACACGGAAACTTCCTCCTCTTTTTGTGTTATGCTTATTGTATCACAAAAATGCTATTATGTCAACTATAACCGTACAGGCAAAATGCACCGGGGAGCGCCTTGAAATTGATGCGCTTTTTACAAACTTCAAAAAGTGCTGAAATTATGCTTGACAATGATATTATATCATTGTATAATAAAACCGTTGAGAAACAAAAACATACGGAAAGGACTTGATAAAATGCTGAATCATGTAATGCTGATGGGCAGACTGACAGCTGACCCTGAAATCAAAACCACGGAAAACGCAAAATATTGCAGGTTTTGTCTTGCAGTACAGCGACCGAAAAAGAAAGGAGATACGGCGGAAACCGACTTCTTTCACTGCAAGGCTTGGAATGGAGTGGCTGATGTTGTTGCTCAGTGGTACAGAAAGGGCGATATGATGATGCTTGTGGGAAGTATGCGTAATCACAGATATGAAAAGAATGGAGAGAAACGCATAGCAACGGAAGTTATCGTAAGAGAAATTCACTTCACAGGCAATAAGCGTAATTCTCAGAGTGCAGACGAGTTGGATTTCAGCTATGACCCCGCTGAATTTGAAGAAATATTCGCTGATGAAGATGTACCGTTTTAATGAGAGGAGAACTGAAAATGAGTGTTGTAATAGCAATTTCAAACCAAAAAGGCGGAGTTTCAAAGACTACCACCGCATTTAATCTCGGAGCGTGTCTTGCTTTGAATCACGGCAAAAAGGTGCTTTTAATCGACATTGACCCACAGGCAAATCTTTCGGAATATCTCGGTTATGAACCTGACGGAAAGCCGACTATGACAGGACTTATTATGAACACCTGCACAAACGGAGTAATTCAGACAAATGATGTGCTTTCGACAGTTCGCCACAATGAAAAAACCGATGTGGACTACATTCCTGCCGATATTAACCTTGCAAGCATTGAAACCTTTATGACCACGGCAATTTCAAGAGAAACCATTCTGAAAAGAATACTTTCCGATGAAGTTACATACAGATATGATTTTGTGCTGATTGACTGTCTGCCGTCACTCAGCACCTTGCTTATCAATGCACTTGCAGCGGCAGACCGTGTGCTGATACCTGTTCAGACACAGAAGTTTTCAATGGACGGTTTGCAGGCTCTGGAATCGCTATTGGAACAGATTAAGAACACCATAAACCCGAAAGTCAATCTATTGGGAATACTGCCTACAATGTCAGACAGAACAACGGTCAGCAGAAATGCCGTCAATGCTCTTTCGAAAAAGTACGGCGAAATGATGTTCCGTACTGCTGTCAGCAAATCGGTAGAAGCTGCCAAGAGTTCTGAAACAGGAATACCCTTATGTGCATGCAGTGGCAGACTTGGGAAAGAATACGAACAATTCACGCAGGAGGTGCTTTCAAAATGTTAAAAACACCCGAATTGGCAATGAATCCGAACCCGAAAGTTACTACAAAGTGCTACGGCAAAATCGAAAAATGGAATGACAAAGAACAGGCAAAGGAACATTTCCTTGAAGCTATGATGAACTCGGACGGTGCTGAACACGAGCGTTACTCAGCGATATACATTCAGCTTATGAACGGTCTGAGCTACTGCACAGATGAGGAGGACTAAATGAACACGCAGTTTGATTTGGGTACAATGCTTTCCACACCTGCCACATTACAGAATGCCGTTAAACAGATACCGTGCGAAATGCTCCACCCTTACCACAATCACAGATTTGAATTATACACGGGTGAACGGCTTGAAGATATGGTGGAGAGCATAAAGGAAAACGGAGTGCTTTCCCCGATAATCGTTCAGCCCGACAAGGACGGCTACGAAATTCTTATCGGTCACAACCGTTGGAACGCATCAAAAATCGCAGGACTTCTGACAGTTCCTGCGATTATCAAAGAGGGACTAACCGATGACGAGGCTGAAATGTATGTTATCGAATCCAATCTGATGCAGAGAGGGTTTGATAATCTGAAAATCAGTGAACAGGCAACAGTAATTGCCCAAAGGCACAGTGAAATGTTCTCACAAGGTAAGAGAAATGATATTATACGGGAGTTGCAGATGCTTGAGCATCCTGAACAATCAACTTCGTTCCCAGTGGGTACGAAGTTGGATAATGGTGATTGCAAGCAAAACATAGCTGATAATTACGGTATGGGAAGAACAAGCGTTGCAAGACTTATCCGCATAGATAAGCTGATAAACGAACTCAAAGACTTAATAGATAACGGCACATTGGCTGTCAGAAGTGGTGTAGAATTATCTTTTCTTTCAGAAGAAACACAGCTTGAAATTGCAAAACTTACTGATGAATACAAGATTGATATGAGGAAAGCCAAACTCCTCAGAGAATCGGCTGATGATAAGGGAAATGTAAGCACTGCCGATATTATCCGTGTTCTTGACGGAAAGAAAAATACTGCCGAAAAAAGCAAATCCGTCAAAATCAGCAATGATGTTTACAGCCGATACTTTCAGCCAAGGTCAACGCCGAAAGAGATTGCCGAAACCGTTGAAAAGGCACTTGAGATGTATTTTGCAAATCAGGCATAAAAACAGCACCTGCATTTGCAGGTGCTAAAGTGGATATTTGGTTGCTTGATAAACTGGGATTTTACTGTTTTTCAATAGATATTGGTTTGGAACCATCATCAACCTCAAATTTTCCGCTTTCAACACGAATGAAACTGGTTCCGACTGGTGAATGCAAATAAGGAATTATGTCATTATCATAATTGCAGACAGTGTTTATTGCAAAGATATGGAAGTTGTCCGGATTACTCGTATAATCATCATCTTCATCTCCGGCAAAAAAACTCCAACCACTATCGGGGTAATTTGGATTTGGTTCATCTCTATACATATAACCGACCTTAAACCCTTCCTTGGTTATTCTGTCAGAAACCATACATCCTTCTCCATTCGGTTCATTCCAATCAATAAGATGTTTTATATCAACAGGCAAAAATTCATTCTTACTCATATACTACTCCTTAATTTATACACAACTTCCGATTTCCGATTTATCGGGCAGCTACCACCCCATATCATACCTTGATTATACCACAAGCAACCGCAAAATACAACCCAAAAACGAAAGGAATTTTCTATTATGAAAAAATTTATATCAACCCTTGCAGCCCTCTTTATCGCATCAGCCGTAAGTCTGACAGCCTACGCTGAAGAAACCCTTGACCGTGACTACATAGAATCTGAAATCTGGGAAGAAGTGTGGCTCGGCAAGGATGATGACGGGACAGAGTTTCCCGAATCGTCATACAAGCATCATGTCCTTGATAAGTGGCTTGACGAGAATTACGGCTCTAACGAATATGACTGGTCGGAGATTGGCGAGCTGAAATACGCCTACAAGGACTACTATGACACATTGACAGAGGATTGGGACTTCAATGATGATAACAACGGAAACTGGACCATTGAAACCAAGGATAATTCTTATCGGTTTGAAATGGTTGGCGGAAAGTGGAATATGATTGACCAAAACGGCGATACAGTGGAGATATTTCCGCCTTTCAGCACATTGGAAGAAGAAACTGAAAACCGTATTCCTGCCGGTGATAACGGAAACGGCGATGCTGTGGGAATTGCCATAGACGGAGCGGAAAAAACGTCTGAGAGCCTTGATGATACGGACGGCAAAGTTACTGCCGACAGCACAGAACAAGCTGACAAGGGCGATTCTGAACGTTCCAGAAATAATACACTTCCGCTTGTGGTGGGTGGTGTTGCCATTCTCGGAATCGGCGTTGTTGGCATAGTTGTATACAAGAAAAGAAAGTGAGGAAACTATGATTTTTGAAAGCAAAAAGAGAGCGAATAACAATTTGGCAGAATGGGTACTTGATACCGACAGGCAGACGGTTATGCACACAGACGGGGACGGAAACGTTACAACACGCAGTTTTTATGAAGATTGCGTTGCCTATCATCTAAAATACCGTGCAGAAGAAAATCCTGACAGTTTACAGAAACTTGTGGACAAGGGAGAGATTTTGAATTACCTTGATGATTTCAGAGAGAAAGTAACCGATGCAGTAAACAGGCAGACGGACTTGTTTTTAAGTGAAAACAAGGAGTATCAGATTGCCGTGGAAAAGTCCGATTTATACGCAATTGAAGCTATCGGCAATATGGCAAGAATGTCAGCACAGCATGAAGTTTTCGAGGCTATGGTGTATGTGTGAATGTTAAGAATTAGTGTATTGAATGATACGGCTTGATGTGATATACTGAATGTATGAAAAGAGGACGGAGGATACAGTTTTGAGAAAGGCTGTATTTTCCAACAGCCGTAACATAAAAATGAAGGGACTGAGAAAATGAGAGTTGACACAAAAGACATCTGCACCATAATCGCTTATTTGATCGGAGTAAAAAAGCATATCATCATGGAATGCTTTGACAGTGAGTGCCACGATTTGATTGAACAGCTTAGTCAGGACAAGGACGCTACCGTCATTCGTTATCTATGCAAGCTGAGAACGGTGCTTATGCAGAAATTCAAGAAAACCGATGATGCAATGAGATATGATTTGCAGAATATCAACAAAATCGAATGGTACGACCACGATAACATAAAACAGCTTGAAAAATGTGGCTTCGAGATTGTAAAAGTAAATTACCGTTCAGAAAAATATGCACTTGATTTTACAAAGCTGATTCACGAAAATATTGACAAGTGTCAGAAGCTGTTTCCCGATTGGGTCAACTGGGAGTACATAAAAGACTTGTTCATCATACCGAGCTACACCAAAAAAGACGTGCTGAAAAAGGAATTTGAAAAGTATATGGGTAATATCGAATATTATCCGTTTCAGATGTACATTCACTGGAAACCTACCGATTGCGGCAGTATCATTTATTCAGACGGAAAATTTCTGAACACCATTTATCAGATGCACGGTGACTTTTTTACTGATACAAGCAAATTCAAGGATGCACACGAAGAAACCAAGAATAACATTTACGATTTCATCAATGACAGTTACAAGACGGCTATTGCAGTAGACTGTAAAAACTCTGATGTTTACAAGCTGTACGGTGTACTGAAAAATCTCAATCAGGACGAGCTTACCAAGATTGAGAAAATCGTGTTATATGATGATTACCACACAAACAGTGGCTGGGACTGGATTTACAAGTTCACGAAAATACCTGTGGAACATATTGAGGTTGAGAGAGTAACCGACCAGAAGTCACTGGTTGACATAAAAATGACGGCAGGCGTGTGCAAGGACTACTACGAAAACGGCATTTCGTCTTTTATCATTGTATCAAGCGATTCTGACTACTGGGGATTGATTTCATCTCTGCCGAATGCGAATTTCCTTGTAATGTACGAATATTCCAAGTGTGGACAGGCAATCAAGAACGCTCTTGCCGAGCGTGGCATTTACTATTGTTCGATTGATGATTTCTGCACAGGAAACATTGAGGAGCTGAAAAAGGCAGTCCTGCTGAACATTCTGGAAAAATATCTTCCCGACCTTTTGTATCTCAATGCAAAAGAACTTATACAGCATATCTATCAGGAAGCACGGATTGAAGCATCTGAACGTGAAATTCAGAATTTCTATAACAAGTATATCAAGACGTTGAGGTTGAAGATAGATGATAACGGTACGGTGGGGATTGAAGTGATGAGATAACTTGCATGAGCCTTGACAAATAGATATTTATAGAATATACTTGCTATGTAATCTGCTAAGAAGAAACTTCTTGATAAATCGGACTTTGAGAGGTGATATTTATTGATAAAACGGATATTTAAGGTGATAGGAATTATTCTCGGTATTATATGCTTAGCGTTATTGGCACTTTATGTAAACCATAAAATTCAGTTAAGCAGAGAAAAGCATTTACTGAAACCTCTTGGTGAATTGGTTGAAGTAGACAGCAGGAAAATGAGCATTTATACAGAAGGCAGTGGAGAACAGACGATAGTCTTTATGTCAGGAAGCGGAACTTGCTCTCCGATACTTGATTTTAAGTCGCTTTATTCTTTATTAAGTGATAAATACAGAATTGTGGTTGTTGAAAAATTCGGATATGGTTTTAGTGATATTACAGATACAAGCAGAGATATAGATACTATGCTTGAAAACACAAGAACCGCATTAAGTGAAGCAGGAATCAGCAGACCTTATGTGCTATGCCCTCACTCAATGTCGGGGATTGAAGCTCTATATTGGGGACAGAAATATCCTTCTGAAGTTTCGGCAATTGTAGGACTTGATATGTCTGTTCCGGAAGCATACGAAAATATGCAGATAAATATACCTTTGATGAAATTTTTACAATTCGGAGCAAATATCGGAATAACGAGAATCGGGGATTTTTCAGAAAGTGCTGCAATTACAAACGGAACCTTGACTGACGAAGAAAAAGATATATACAGAGCCATTTTTTTCACCCGCACACTGACAAATGATATGATAAACGAAGTTTCGTCAATAAAAAGCAGCGCCGAAAAAGTAGGAAACAGCGAAATGCCTCAAATTCCTATGTTACTGTTTTGCTCTGACGGCAGCGGCGGAACAGGCTATACAAAAGAACAATGGCAGGGAATGCAAGCCGATTTTGCAAAGCAAACAAATTCTGAAATCATATATTTAGACTGCGGTCATTATGTTCATGACTACGAATATAATAGAATTGCAGATGAAATAATGTTATTTTTAGACAGGTCAGAAGCGTTGAACGAATCGTAGATGAATGTATTTCATTGTGCACTAAAATGTAGGCAGCATCTTTTGATGTTGCCTGCTTTTTTATTCTCGTTATTTTCTTGATTTTTACAAAAAAATATTGAATCTTGAAGAAAAATATGATATAATAGCTTTGTATAAATTTTCGGCACTTCAAATTTTCTGTAACGAAATAAATCATTCAATTCTTATATAAAAATACAAACGAAATATAGGAGAATCATTATGTTTGATTTTGGAAATGCAAACGAAGGACAACGTTCAGCAATTACAACAGTAGATGGTCCAGTTCTTATTACTGCTGGGCCAGGAACGGGAAAAACATACACACTTGTTCAAAGAACTATTTACCTTATAAAAGAACGTGGAATAAAACCAGAGAACATATTTATTGCAACCTTTACTGAAAAAGCTGCTAAAGAACTTTTGACAAGAATCACAAACGAATTTGCTTTAAGAAATATATCTGTTAATATAAACGAAATGTATATTGGTACATTTCATTCTTTGTGCTTGAGAATAATACGAGAACATATTGAATATTCGCATTTGAAAAGAAACTATCGTCTGCTTGATTCTTTTGACCAACAATATACTGTATATCAAAGTTTGTTTAGCAGATTTCGTAATATTGATGGTTTTGATTTAGTATTTGGTGCATCATCAAGCTGGAAACAATCAGAGGATATATGCACTTATGTTAATAATCTTTCTGAGGAACTTGTAAGTCCTGAAAATCTTATTGATGATAGTGACCCGAATGTCCGAATTTTAGGTGAGGTCTACAAAACATACTGTGATATTCTTGAAGAAAATAATATGATTGATTTTGCTTCAATTCAAAGTGAAGCATACTATTTATTAAAGAATAATCCTTCCATTTTGAAGGAAATACAAGAAAAAATCAGTTATATAATGGTTGATGAATATCAAGATACAAACTATATCCAAGAACAAATTGTTTTTATGCTTTCTGGAGATACAAAGAATATCTGCGTTGTTGGTGATGATGACCAAGGCTTGTATAGATTCAGAGGAGCAACAATCCGAAATATTCTGGAATTTCCTCAGAAGTTTAAGCCTAATGAATGTCATATTATTCAACTCGTTGTTAACTATCGTTCCAATAGTGATATTGTAGATTTTTATAACAAATGGATGCTTCCTACTAATGGTGCAGACAAGAAAAATCAATTTGAATGGGGAAAATTCAGATATGAGAAGAAAATTGTTGCACATAAAAATTCTGGAATTTCAAGTCCCGGAGTAATAAAAATTTCTGCTGCTAATGACGAAGCAAAATGGCACGAAAAAATACTGAATTTTATTAGGACTGTCAAGGATTCTGGAAAGCTAACGGACTATAATCAAATTGCATTTTTGTTCAAATCGGTAAAAAGTCCACAAGCTGTTAAGCTTGCGGACTATCTTGAAAAGAATGGCATCAATGTGTATTCACCACGTTCTAATATGTTCTTTGAACGTAATGAAATAAGACTTACAATAGGTTGCTTTTTAATTATGTTTCCAAACTATGTGAATGCACTTGAAAACGATAAATATCCTTATTTGCGCGGTGGAAGGTATGACTATGCTGAATACTATATAAATTGTTTGAAATATGCTCTTGAAACAGTTTCTCAATCTGAATATAAGTCATTGAAAAATTTTCTGAAAATCACAGGGAAAAAACATATCAATCTTTCTGGTACAACAGACTACGCATACTCAACATTACTTTATCAGCTTTTTGAATTCAAACCGTTTAGTGATATAATGAATACCGATATTGAGTCAGGAGTTATTGATATAAGACCTCTGAGAAATCTTTCTATTTTTTCGCAAATTATCGGCAAATTTGAGTACTTGCATAATATTTCAGTCCTCAGTGAAAAATTCATCTTAAAGAACACCGAAACTCTGTTCAATAATTTTCTGCGTTTTATGATTAGTGGAGGAATCTCTGAGTATGAAGATGATAGTGAGTATGCTCCTAGTGGTTGCGTATCATTTTTAACTGTACATCAGGCAAAAGGAATGGAATTTCCAATAGTGTTCGTTGGATTAAACTCTAAAGGTCCGACGAAGAATGAGAATCAGTTGTTGCTACAGATAGAGAATAAGTATTATAATCGAAAACCATTTGAACCTATGGATAAAACCAAGTACTATGATTTCTGGCGACTTTATTATACTGCATTTTCTCGCGCACAGGATTTATTGATTCTCACTGCAAACGAAACCAATAGAACTCCTCATAAATCTTTTTCGTTGATGTACAATGACTTGACCGATTTCCAAAGTCCATTGTTTAATATCAATGATTTTGAATTTCACGAAGTAAAAGATGTGAATATCAAAAATGCTTACTCCTTTACTTCACATATCAGTGTATACGAAACCTGTTCTTTGCAGTATAAGTTCTATAAGGAACTTGATTTTACCCCTGTAAGAGCAGGAGCTATGTTGTTTGGTAGGCTCGTACACGAAACTATTGAAGATGTTCATCGTGCTGCTTTAAGGAATGAAACAGATACGATTACCGCAGAAAATGTTGAAAAATGGTTTCAATCTAACTATGCAGCACTCTCAAAGGCAGAGCATTCTTATTTAGCTGAAAGACAACAGGAAACCGCACTGAAACAGGTGATGCGTTATGTTGACAGACAGCATGGAGATTGGTCTGCAATACAGCAGGCTGAGGTTGATGTCAGCCTTGTGAAGCCTGATTACATTATCGAGGGAAAGATTGACCTTGTTAAAGGTGATGACAATACAGTAGAAATTGTAGACTTCAAGTCAGAAAAGAAACCTGATATGTCAGCTGATTCAGCAAGGATTGAACATTATCGCCGTCAACTTAACATCTATGCTTATCTTGTTGAACAGCGTACAGGGTTAAAAGTCAGCAAGATGCATCTTTACTATACCGGTGCTAAAGAAGATGAAGTACCAACGATTTCATTCCGTAATTCAAGAACAGCTATTGAGGGGACTATAGCCGCCTTCGATGATACGGTACATAAGATTATGAAGAAAGACTATTCGCATTGTGCGAATAAATCAGATGTTTGCAGAAACTGTGATTTCAGATTTTTCTGTGGACAGAGATAATGAACATTTAGTAATGACAAGTGCATTATTAAGAAAGGATAATAAGGTGGAAGATATATGTCAGTAGAACAGTATCAAAGAGAACTGAATAAACTTGATGAAGAAATTTCAAAACTTAGTACCAAACAAGCAAATATAGAATCAGAAATAAGTAAATTAGAGGGAAAAATAATTTCTATAAAAAAGAGCATAAACAAAAATACTTCTGCCTCTGTATTGGCAAGCAAAAGCAAACAAATCGAAAATCTGGAAAGTGATAAAGCAAAGAAGTCAAAAGAAAGAGCTGAACTTAGTGGTAGAATAGCTCAGAAAACAAAAAAACGTAATGACGTTGATGGAAAGCTTCAAAGAGAACGGAAAAGTGAAACCAAAAAATCCGAGAAACAACAAAAAGCAATCAAGGATTCTTATGAAAAACAAATAAGCAATTTACAAACACAATTAAAACAGACTTTAGCATCTGCTCATCACAATAGTAGTCAGATGCAAGAAAATGATGAGGAATATGATTTCTTTATTTCACACGCTTATGAAGATAAAGAGGAATTTGTTGATGAGTTTGTTGATGAACTGAAAAAACTAAATGTTAAGGTATGGTATGATACTGATAAACTTAAACTTGGTGATTCAATGAGAAAGAAAATCGACAGAGGTCTAAGTAAATCAAAATATGGCATTGTAATATTGTCACCGAATTATATCAAAGAGGGCAAGTACTGGACAGCATCTGAATTGAATGGGTTGTTTCAAATGGAATCAATAGGAGGAAAAATTATTCCTATTTGGCACAAACTATCAAAGAAAGAAGTTTTAGAATACAGCCCTATGATTGCCGACAAAAAGGCTGCCAATACGACAAGTATGACGGCATTTGAAATTGCAACTTTACTGAAGCAATTACTTGATGACGAAAACAACAGTTAGAAAAGAGGAAAAATAATGGAAAACGAACAGCTGACCTTTGAATTTGAACAGCGTCCAACGATTAAAGGATTTCCTGAATTGAGATGGACAGGAAAACGCCCATATACATCAACACAGTATTATCCTGCTCAGTTAAGAGAAACCTACGGTGAACCTGATGATGAAACAGGCTGGATAAACAAGATTTTCTGGGGCGATAACTTGCAGGTTATGAGCCACCTTTTGAAAAATTACCGTGGTAAAGTTGACCTCATATACATAGACCCACCGTTTGACAGTAAGGCTGACTATAAAAAGAAGATTGAGGTTAAAGGCATAGGTAAAGCGGAAACAGACTCATCTTCCTTTGAAGAAAAACAGTATGGTGACATTTGGACTAATGATGAGTACCTTCAATTTATGTTTGAAAGGCTCACTTTGCTTCAAAGATTATTGTCCTACAAAGGCACAATTTATGTGCATTGTGATTATCACAAAGTACACTATTTACGCATGATAATGGATGATGCATTCGGTCCGGAAAATTTCCTTGATGAGATAGTCTGGTGCTATGAGGACATAGGAAGTAGAGCTGTTAAATATTTCAAACACAAACACGATTCAATTCTTGTGTATAAAAACTCAAATTCTGATGAAAGGGTATTTAATATCATAAGAAAGCGTTTATCAGAAAGCACGATAAAAAGATACAAGCCGTATTTCGATGAGAATGGAAAAATATCTTATCAGAGCCTTAAAGATTCAAACCCCGGTGTATTTGCAAAATTAAAAGGGATTCCTGATGATTTAAGTGAAACATGGCTTGATATTAATAATGGCGCACCGTTATCTGACTGGTGGGTAGACATTTCTGCCCTCAAGAACGGATTTGCTGAATCGACAGCATATCCTACGCAAAAGCCAGAAGCACTTCTCGAACGAATTATGCTTGCTTCCTCCAACCCCGGTGCCCTTGTTTTCGACTGTTTTATGGGTAGTGGCACAACACAAGCCGTTGCAATGAAGCTTGGCAGAAGATTTCTCGGCGCTGATATTAACCTTGGTGCAGTTCAAACTACCACAAAAAGACTTGTTTCTATTGCTAAGGAAATCAATGAAACCGAAAGTCAGCAGAGCCTTACCGATGATACAGAGCAGGTTAAGAAATATACAGGCTTTGAAGTATATAATGTCAATAACTATGACTTTTTCCGTAACCCTATTGAAGCAAAAAATCTTATCATAGATGCTCTTGAGATTCAGCCGTTCAATCAGGGCAACCTCTGGGACGGTGAACTCAACGGCAGAATGGTTAAGATTATGCCTGTAAATCGTATTGCAACCAAGGCTGACCTTGCAGAAATTATCCATAATATGCCTTACAAGGAATATGACAGAAAAAAAGCTGAAAACCCGAAAGAACCCGTTGAAGTTATCACTATAGTTTGTATGGGACACGAACCGGACCTCAAAGCCGGATTGGTACAGGAACTTTCACAGTATGTGCTTGATGTAGAAATACTCGATATTCTTCATGACAAGAAAGACTTACAGTTAAAGCGTGAAGCAGAAGCAGATATTGTCCGTGAAGGAAATAAACTTGTTATCCGTGAATTTTATCCGATGAACCTTATGCAGAAACTTTCTTTGCAGAAAGACTATTATGTAGACGATTGGCGACAGCTTGTTGATTCCATTATGATTGATTGGAACTATGATGGTGTAGTTATGCAGCCTGCTGTTATGGATATTCCTGATAAGAAATCTCTTGTTGCAGGAGTATATGACATTCCGGACAATGCAGGAATTATCAGAGTAAAGATTACCGATTTGCTTTCTGAATCTCTTGAAATGGAGGTATAAACCGTGGCAAAAAAGAAAAAAGAGATTTCTCTTGATTTTGCTTTCTTTGAATGGTTATGGGAATATTATTCTTCCAACAGAGGAAAAATCCGTTCAAGGTACAAACAGCTTACCAAGAAATTTCTTGACTATAACGATAAAGAAAAAAACGCAGATGCCTTTCTGCGTAAACCTCAGTTTGAGGCACTTGAAATGTATGTATTTATCAAAGAATTCCTTGATAATATGCAGGTTTCTGAAATGTTCGACAAGTGGGTGAAGCGTGAAGGGGATTTTTCTGACAGCTCCTACTATTCCATTCATAAAATTGATAGACTGCATGGACAGCAACTTTTGCTGGATGCCGGCAATGCCGAGGAACAGAATGCCTATCTTTTTGAGCAGATGAAAACCTATCAGGAATCATATCCTAATTATATTTATGCTCTTACAATGGGTTTAGGCAAAACTATACTTATGGCAACCTGTATCTTTTATGAGTTTCTTCTCGCAAGACAGTATCCAAAAGAGAGTAAGTACTGTCATAATGCACTGGTATTCGCTCCCGATAAGACGGTTCTTCAATCTCTGCGTGAGATTATGACATTTGATAAAACAAAAGTTATTCCACCGGAATATGCGAATATTCTTGATACAAACATAAATTTCCATTTTCTTGATGATACAAGCACACAGCTTCATACAATAGACGATTCTGATTTCAACATTATTATTTCAAACACTCAGAAAATCATTGTAAAGAAAAAGCGTAAAGAATCATCATCATCTGACAAATTATTTAATTCATCACTTTTAGGCGGATTTTTTGATAACGATGAAGATGATGATGGAACTCCATGGGATAACACTTCACTTATGGATAATCAACGCTTTAAGAAGCTTTGCAGACTGCCGCAGCTTGGTGTTTATGTTGATGAAGCACATCATTTGTTCGGTACAGCACTTGAAAAATCACTCCGTGCTGATAAAAAAGACAACTCAGACACAGGAAAAACAAGTTTGCGTGGCACAATAAATATGCTTTCCAAAGCTACAAATGTTGTGGCTTGTTACAACTTTACCGGAACCCCGTATGTAGGAAACCAAGTATTGCCGGAAGTTGTGTATTCCTGTGCATTAAATAAGGCAATACACAATCATTACCTTAAGGATGCAGCTCCAAAGAGCTATGATAACGTTAAGAGTGAGGAATTTCTCAGAGATGCCGTATCGACCTTCTTTAAAAAATACGGTGGACAGAAATACGAATACCTTAACCCCAAAATGGCAATTTACGCATCATCTATCGCTGAAGCAGTCAATGAGGTAAGACCTACCATTGAAAACATTCTCGCTGATTTAGGTTATGATACCAATACAATTCTTGTAAATGTTGGTGATAGTAAGTATACGAAAAATGACGACATAAGAATGTTTAATGAACTTGATGTTCCTAATTCCGATGGCGATAAAAAGCAGTTCATCATTCTTGTTGGTAAAGGAACAGAGGGGTGGAACTGTCGTTCACTTTTTGCGGTTGCCATGTTCAGAAATCCGAAATCTTCTACTTTTGTCTTACAGGCTACAATGCGCTGTATGCGACAAATTACCGATACTCAACAAACAGCCTCGATATTCCTTTCTAAGGAAAACTGGGATATACTGGATAGCGAACTCCGAAACAACTTTGATATGAGTATTGATGAACTGAAAAATCCTAATAGCAAACCAAAAAAAGAATATCAGGTTCACGTTGTTCCACCTCCACGTAAAATTAAGCTTAGATTTGTTTCAAGAACCTATGAGTGTATTGAAAAAGAGCCAACAGAACCAATTAACTTTATGATTGATACACTTGATATTGAGAAGTATCAGGTTAGTACTATGACTAAAGATAGCATTATAAGCGGAATAAGCGCTAAAAAAACAAATGCTGATGATTTAAAGCAGAATACGATTTATAGCAAAATTACGCTTGTTGCTGAACTTTCAAGATACCTTAATCTTCCGTGCATAAAACTGTCAAGAATTTTATGTGAATCAAAAGATGGCATAGAATCTATTCTCAAATTAGTAAACAAATACAATGAAACAATTGATGAAGTACTTATTCCTACAATCTTTGAGTATCTTTATAAGTTGGAAGCTAAAGAAACTTACAGAGAACAAGAAGTTACTTTGTTAAAAGCGCCAGATAACGCCGACTATTACGAATATCACGCTTCTGAAGATTTGGTTGTTACCAATAAATCCAATCTTCTGAGCCAAGAAGAAATTGAGAAGAGTTTCCACGCTGATACTTATTGCTTTGACTCTAAGCCTGAACGTGAACTTTTTTATCAGTACATTGCAAGCAATAAAGTTAAAGAACTATATTTTACAGGTATGTTTACGTCAAGTCATTCGGATTTTGCTGTACATTATTTCGACCCTGAATCTGGCAGATTAAGAAAGTATTATCCAGACTTTCTCGCTAAAATGGAAGATGGTTCATACCAAATTATCGAAGTTAAGCAGGATAATATGATTGATGATCTAATTGTTAAAGCTAAAAAAGTAGCTGCAGAACAACTGGCAACTGCAAACAGAATGAACTACATTATGTATCCCGGACAGTATGTTATGAATAATAATGTTTTAGATGATAACTCTACAGAAGTTATACAAACTAATTTGTTTAATGCAAAATAAAAACAACTACTATAAATAATACAGGAGTTGTTTTTATGGGAAGACGAAAAAAGAAAAGTGTTGACGTTCCACTTTACAAGCACAACATTTTGTGGTGGCTATTAGTTGGATGGTGGTGGCGACTGATTATGTATCTTTTTTGGATTTTTTTCAATATATTATTCAATGTTGAGATTAGATTCAAAAAGCAAATTTAAAAATAATTGTACTCATATTTCAAAAACAGCCCTATGTTTGTTATCAAAATGAACACAGGGCTGTTTTTCCTATTCAATTTTCTGTTCCTTCGCCTTGCTTTTCTCTGATTTTTTCTGTGAAATCTTCATAGCTTCTTTTTTCAGCTTGGCACGTTCAAAGTAACAGGTTTTCTCTTTTTTGGGAGCGTTTTTCTTTGCTTCAATGGCAGCCTGATTCAGTTCATCTGTAAGTGTTTTCAGACGTTCTTCCTTTGTGGTAAGTTCTTCAGCCTGTGAGAAAGGTTCAGAAACAATTTTTTGTGCTTCGGAATAGTCCACTCTCAACTTGGCAAGGTCTGTATTTACATCGCTGATTTTTCGGTCAATGTTGTATAAGCAGCCTTCCAATCTTTTCAGATTGTGAGCAAAACTTTCAATCATCTTTGTGGAGTGTGGATGAGAACCTTTCACCGTGGCAGTAATACCGCCACCCATTGCAGGACTGTTTACCGTTACTGACAGTGGAAAGCCTTGAAACTCTCCGATTTTTGTAGGAGTATCCGCTTGCTTTATGCTGAGTGCTGCATCTTCAAAAGTCTTTGCAGCTTCTTTTCTGTCGGTATATTCGGTTTCGCCAATGGTGATTTTGAACACAGGCAACTTGGTTTCTTCATCAATCGGCAGAGTACGCAGATGCTCACGGTCAGAACGGAGATTATCGAGTGCCGTGGTAAGACGTTCTTCTTTCTGAGGGAAAGCATTGATTTTATCTTCCATTTCAAAGACCGTATTCTTGTGTTCGGCTTCAAGTGCTTTCAGTTCCTTGACATCATTGTCAAGCATCAGTTTTTCCTTGATACGCTCATCACCTGTGCAAAGTGCCTTGATTTCGGAATATGTAAGAGCTTGCTGGTCGACATCTTCGCATTTTCTCGCCGGTTCCTTAGAGGTCATAATCTGTGAAATAAACTTCTGCTTGTTCTCCAAGGTCTGATAACTGTACGCATCAAATGTACCTTTTGTAACATAGCGATATATCTCAACATTCTTGTTTTCATTGCCTTGTCTTATAATTCGTCCTGCGCGTTGCTCCAAATCTGCCGGTCGCCAAGGAATATCCAAATCGTGAACTGCAATCAGCTTCTTCTGAACGTTAGTACCTGTACCCATTTTGGCTGTACTGCCGAGTAATACACGCACTTCACCCGAACGGACTTTATCAAATAATTCTGATTTTTGTTTTTCGGTTTTCGCATCGTGTATATAAGCAATTTCGCTTTCAGGAATGCCTTTGGTTATCAGCTTTGACTTAATATCTTCATAAACACAGAAATCACATTCTTCTTCAAGTGAATCACGTTCAGCAGATGATTTATTGTCATCATTTTTTACATCATCAGCGTTTTCAACTGAACCCGTTGTGTTCTTATGTGGTACACCGAGGTCGCAGAAGATAATCTGTGTCAGCTTGTCCTCAGCAGTTTCAGCGTGAATACGGGCAACATTTTCAACACACTGATTCAGCTTTGTATTCGGATTGTCCTCAAATGACGGGTCAATCAGACGTGGGTCAAGTCCAAGTTTTCGTCCGTCCGAGGTAATCTTGAGCATATTGTCAATCGACGGGTCAACATTTCCTGCGTTTATGGCATCGGCTCTGTCAGCAAGTTCGTCAACCAGTTCTTTCTGGAATGGCGTTGCTTCAACATTTACAACCTTGTATTCGCAATCGGGAACATCAAGTTTTAAGCTGTCAGCAGTACGAATGTCAGCAATTTGCTTGAACATTGACATAAGTTCGGGCATACCACTGTAATTTGCAATTCTGGTACGTTCTTTGAATTTATTTCCGGCAGGAGCAAGCTCCCAATCTGTCTTTTGTTCACCGAAAACCGTAACCCAGTTATCAAAGTGCTGTAAGCCTTTGTCTTTCAGAAAGTCATATTCAAGATAACGCATCATTGTGTGAAGTTCTGTCACGCTGTTGCTGAGTGGCGTACCCGTTGCAAAGACCACACCTTTACCACCTGTCTTTTCGTCCAGATACCTGCATTTCAGATAGAGGTCAAGTGCTTTCTGTGAAGCTGAGTTTGAAATACCCGATATGTTGTTCAGTTTTGTCGCACAAAACAAATTCTTGAATTCGTGTGCCTCGTCTACAAATAATTTGTCCACACCAAGCTGTTCAAAAGTAATGGTATCATCGTGATTTTTGCTCAGTTTGTCAAGCTGTTTTTCAAGGGACTTTTTGGTACGCTCCATTGCCTTGATTTGAAATTTACTGCCTTCACTCTTTTTCAGTTCTTCAATGCCGAGAAGAATATCATCAATCTGAGATTGGATTTCAGCTTCCTGACGTTCTTTGGAAATCGGAATCATTCCGAGCTGTGAGTGACCGATAATAACGGCATCAAAGTTTCCTGTGGCTATTTTTGCAAATAACTGCTGGCGATTTTCTTTCTGAAAATCCTTTTTCGTAGCCACAAGAATATTTGCGGATGGATACAGCTTCTGAAAATCATCACCAATCTGTTCCGTCAGATGATTGGGAACGGCAAACATCGACTTTGTGCAAAGTCCAAGCCTTTTGCTTTCCATAGCTGTTGCAATCATTTCAAAGGTTTTGCCCGCACCAACACAATGGGCAAAAAGCGTATTTCCGCCGAACATAGCGTGTGCAATGGCATTTTTCTGGTGGTCATGAAGTTTTATGTCGGAGTTCATCATCGGAAATGTTAGATTAGAACCGTCGTATTCACGAGGTCTGACAGAATTGAAAAGCTCATTGTATTTCTCTACAATGTCCTCACGTCTTTGGCTGTCCTTGAAAATCCACTTTTTAAATTCTACCTTGATTTTTTCGGCTTTTTTCTGTACCACTCTTGTGGCATCAATATCAATCACACGCTTTTCCTTGGTATCGCCCATACCGTCAGGAACTTCAATGGTCTTATATATTTTCGGCTCTTTCAGATTCAGCAGATGTTCCATAATGTCATATGCACCCATTTTTCTGGAACCATATTGCTGCATTGCGATAACAGACTTGTCCATACTTTTGTTGGAAATGTGCCAAGTACCTGAATGTTCCGAATATTCTGCCGTAATCAGCTTCGGCTTATACCATCTGCCGTGATTCACGTCATTTCTCTGGTCGTGTGGTGTCCCGAAAGTTTCATACATAAACTGTTCGTAGTATTTTGGGTCAATCCAAGTCGCACCAATCTTTACATCAATATCTCCGGCTTTCAATGGTTCGGGCATTGCCTTTTTCAAAGCATTCACGTTGACATTGAAATCAGAATCGTATTCCGCAATTTCTTCTGCAATTTTCAGCTTCTGCCGAATATCTCCGGACAAATACTCACTTGCCGTCTGATAATCATTCTCAGTGTGTGGAATTTTGAATATTTCACCCGATAAATCGTGCTTCAGCTCATCTTCGCTCATACCCGTCAGCTTGGTCATATACTCAAAGTTGATTCCTGCCTTTTCGGCAATTGACAGAGTAAGTGCTTCCATAGCCGTTTCAACGTGTTCCACAGCTTTCGGCGGTTGAATGGTACGCTTTGTAAAAATATCAGACTTTTCCTCAAGCTGATTCTTGTCAAATTTCTTTTCCAGTCCTGCCACAAGATTGTAAGATACATCATCGGAGAAATATCTCTTGTTGCTCTGACTGTGAATCAGACCGTATTTTACATAGAAATCATCATACTGTGTGTTCAGCTGTGCCTGCAAACCCTTGATGACATCATCAGATTTGTCCAATTCCTGTGCTTCAAGCAGTTCTCTTGTGGTATCACGCAATTCAATAAATGCTTTCATTCTGTGAAACTGCTTGTTGTCTGAACCCATTACCTTGTGGCATTCATTCTCTTTCTTTTTGAAGAATATAGCGTTATCTTCCACAAAGAAGCTGTAATTACGCAGATTTGATGGTGTTTTCACATCAATACCGTCAACGGATTTCGCATAAACATCTTTTGTCTTTTCGTCTGAAATCGTTGCAGACAGTTTTGAAACAGCCTGTTTGAGCTGTGCTTTCAGGTCAGCACCGTCTTCAGCCACAACCATTGTGCCGCTGCCATACAGCTTGTTGCCCTCCACCACTTTTCCAAGTAACATATCGGGATTTTCAGCGAAGTAGTTATTTATAAGCAGACCGTCAGCAGTTTCACCAACAGACAGCCAAGATTCTTTTTCCGGCTCAGATACTTTGTTTTCATTCTTTTGCAGAAAGATAATATCCGTGGTAACTTCCGTGCCTGCATTATCCTTAAAAGCACCATTCTTACCACCCGGCAGACGAATTGCACCGATGAAATCCGCTTTTTCGGATAATGCTTTTCTGGTACTCTCGTCACGTTTGTCAAGTGTTCCTGCTGACGTAACAAAAGCAACGATTCCGCCGTTTTTGATTTTGTCAAGCGTTTCGGCAAAGAAATAATCGTGAAGTTTTGTAGTGTGGTGTTTATCGTCCTTAAAAGGAAGTTCCCCAAAAGGAACATTGCCGACAGCCACATCAAAACAGCCGTTCTGAAAATTGTTTTTCTCAAAGCCCTGAATGGCAATATCTGCATCAGGATAGAGCTGCTTTGCAATTCTTCCCGAAATGCTGTCTATTTCCACACCGTACAGCCTGCTGTCAGATTGCATTTCTTCCGGCATACGTCCGAAAAAGTTGCCGACACCCATAGCCGGTTCAAGTATGTTGCCACCCTTAAACCCGAAGTTTTCAAGTGCCTCATAAATACCGTCAATAACGGTAGGCGAAGTGTAGAACGCATCAAGTACAGACACATTTGCCTGTCTGTACTCCTGTGGTGTCAGCATTTCTTTCAGTTGTGCGTATTCCTTTTCCCAAGAAGAATTGTCCTTGTCAAAAGCCTGCGGAATACCGCCCCAGCCGACATACTTGGAAAGGACTTCTTTTTCCTCATCTGTGGCTTGGCGATTTTCTTTTTCAAGAGTTTTCAGCGTTTCAATAGCTTCAACATTGTTTCTGAACTTCGTTTTCGCACCGCCGATGCCGAGAGAATCATCGGTAATGGTGAAATTGTCGGACTTGTCTGCGTTTTCCTGTACAATTTCATCTTTTTTCTGTTCTTTTTCAGTTTCCGGCTGAACTTCCTCGATTCTATCAATTCGTCCGCCACGCAGATTCCACTTACTAATGTATTTCTCGCCAAGAACTCTTGCTTGCTGAATGTCATCTGCTTCACATCGCATAGGCTGCGAAAGGTTTGAATCACTGTCATAGATATATACATCATAAGACTTGTTGATATGGTCAGGTACAGCTGCTTCTTTGTTTGCGGATTCTTTTTCGGTTTCTTTATCTTCGATGCTTTCCCAATGAAATTCCGGTTCTTCGGGAGCGTTCATTGCTTTGTACTGTTCCTGTTCTTTTTCAGTGAGATATTCGCCCTTGTCAATGAGTTCTGCTGCCATTCGTGCGGTTTCTGTCCAATTGAAATGGAATTTTTCATCACTCGTATGCCCGTTTTCATCGGAAAGCGTAAATGTCAGCCCCTTGGAATCATGGTCAACAAAGGAAAGCGGAGCATCTGCTGAGTGACCGCCTGTGCCGTATTCCTGTTTCAGAAAGTCTGCAAACGCTTTCGTATCCGGTGTATTATCTTCATAAAACTTCTGAATCCGAAACTTGCCACCCTGAAATCCGCTTCCACGCATAACTTCATCGTGAAGTGCAGCTATTGTATTTACATCACCTACAAACAGTTTTGACGGCTGTGCGGACTTGCTTTCACGCTGTGTTTTCGGCTCTGCTTTTTCATCAATCGGAACAGAATCACCAAAAAGAGAAAGCTGTTCGTCGTAGGTGTTCTCAAAAGGCTTTTCATCTTCGGCACGTTCGCTTTTCTGTATTTCTTCAATCACATCTTCATCGGCGAATAACGGAATATCTTCTGTCGGAGAAGCTGTATTGTCATTATGTTCTTCCGTACCTTCTGAATATTCGTCCACGATTTCCGAAACAGTTTCTTCTATTCTCTCACGGTTGTTTTCAAGGTTTTCACGAACAGTATTCTCAATTTCATCGGCAACAGCTTTTGCTTCGGGACTAAGTTCCGCCACAAAGGTTTTCTCCTGAATCTGAATCAAATCAGGGTCGAAAACGGCAACATAACTGTGGACGATATTATCCTGTTTTTCCATACGCTTTGCAAATTCGGAAATGGTTTCGCCCTCAAGAGCATCACTTTCTCTCGCATCTGTAATGGAAGCCAAAATCTCCTTTGCAGCAGCATCAGGACTGTTTTTCAGACAAAACTGATAAAAACCGTTCTCTTCTGCTGTAAACTTGAAATCAATCATGGCAGAATCGTGTCCGTTGGCTCTTGCTTCTTGAATGGTTGTATCAATATCCCAGTTTTCAGCCGTGCCGAACGTGTAATGTGCAGGATTTTTCAGTTCAGCTTCACAGGTCAGAACCTTGCTGTCAGCAAAATTTCCTGCAAAATTCTTTGCTCTGTCATAGTCCGTGTCCGTCCAGACTGCACCTCTGTAGTCGGTGCGGAATTTTTCAAACTCGGCTGTTGTTCCGTGATACAGTGTCATTTTGAGGGGTTCATTCCGATTTTTCAAAAAGTCCGTTATCTCACTTGCGTTCTCATAATTGTGCAGAATCTCATTGTATTTGCGAATATCATCGGGAGAAAAACTTTCATCAACGGCATTGATAAATGACCTCGGCTCGTTTGACAAAAACATCTCCGTGATAAGTTCTTTCTGTTCATCGGAATAGCTGTGCATCGAAAAATAGTCCGTCATCTCAATGTCACGGTCAAAGTCATTTTTCGCATTCAGCATTTCTTCCAGTGCCGAACCTCTCAGCATACGCTCTGTAGGAGTCTGTACAAGATATTTTTCCGTCAGACCCTTCATCTGAGAAAACTGTTCATCGCTGTAATGTTCATTGAAAAAGCTGTCAAGGCTGATTGGAGCATCTTCCACGGCAATGCGGTGAATGATGTCACTAAGCTCCGATATATGTTCCTTGCTCAACCCCGAAGTCATAAGTTCCCGATAACTGTCCCTCTCACGCTGTGCAGATTCCAAAGCCATATAGAAAGCCTGTGCTTCCTCTTTTTCCACCGTGAAAACAACTTTTCCATCACGGATAAGACCGCTGTACCGTGTGTTTTCATCAAGGAAAGGCTGTATTGCCTTATATTCCTCCGGCTTCATTTTGGAGTGGAAATAGTGCCTGTTGTGAATCTCACGGTATGCCTTGTTGCCGATGATTTCATCCGCTTTTTCATCTCCTGCAAACTGCTTGCGCATATCTGTAATGCTCTGCTGAATTGCTTTCACTTCCGTAAGGTCGGAATTGCTCACAGTAAGCGTTGCCTTGCCTGTGGGATAGATTCTGCCCGAAAACGGAATGTTTCTCGATTCCATCATTTCAGCCATTTTCAGTGCGGTATCTCTGACGGCAGACAGATACTGCTTATCTGGAATGTATCGGTACTGTGCATTGCCGATAATGTTTTTCTCAGGCGGAATATGTACCACATTTGACTTGTGTACAGGCAGATTATCTGTTCCTGCAATCTGTTTCAGCCACTCCAAATCCTTATCGTTTATCGCCATAACCGTCTTGGAATCTTTGGTATAGGCATAAAAATTCAGTCCCGAACTGTCAAGTTTGTATTTCAGCTTGTGGAAGGTATCTTCATTCATTGAAACGAGCGATTTATCTCTGTTATCTGTCGCATCATTCCACGTTTTGTTGCCGTAAACGTCCATAGGTTCACCCCTTAATAGTTGCCGTATCCGCTGTAACCGTTATTTCTGTTCTGATTTCCGTAGTTTCTGCCGTACTGATTTACATAACCCTTATTCTGATAAGCCGTATTCTGCTGTGATTTCTTTTCTCCCGTGAAAAACGACTTTTCCACAACAACATTCATAATGTATTTGGAATTACCGTCCCTGTCGGTGTAAGTGCCTGCACGAATGTAACCCAGCAGTGCAATCATTCTACCTTTGGTAAAGTATCTGCTGATAAATTCAGCAGACTTACCCCAAGCTGTACAGCGGATAAAGTCGGTGGTGTCTTTTTGACGGCTGACAGCAAGCATAAAACTCATCATCACTTTGCCGTTCTGCGTTCTTTTCAGCTCCAAATCGCTTGCAATTCTGCCCATAAGAGTCACTGTATTCATGAAAATCTCTCCTTTACTGTTTCATTTCCTGATTCTTGTTTTTCATGCTTTCTGTCCGTTCCTGTGATTTTCCCTTGCTGCTGATACGCTGTGCAGAACGCTTCAGCTTATCTCTGCTCAGGAAAGCTGCACCTGCATTTTTCTTTTCTACCGTAACAGCAGATTTTTCTCCGTTCAGAACTGCAGAATGAGGAATGTTCTTCTGCGACAATTCCTCCACTTTTCGTTCTGCCTGTTCCTGTGACATACGCTGTGTTGCTCTTTCTTCTTTCGGAAGTGAATAAAAGAAATCGGCATTGACCAACCGGACCGCACGATTTTCCTTGACAGATTCGGAAATATCCGTGTATGCCGTATCGTCAGCTTTTGATACGGTAATGGCAGTGATTCCATTGGCACGCTCTGATGCAGAAAACGAAATGCCTTTGCTTTCCAGCTGTGACATAACCTTGTCAGCCACTTCCTTTGTTTCAACGTGAATGACTCTGTTGTCTTTGGTGAGGGACTTATAATAGTCGGGGTTTATCCGGTTGACCTCCGTTTTTTTGGTTTCGGTCTGTAAGGAAATGTGAGTTTCTTCATAGGCTTCTATAAAGTCATCACCAAGAGAATGCCAAGCCTGTCGGGATTCTTCTTCCATAGATTTTTGTGCATTCTTCATCATCTTCTGCAAAGCAGATGCGTCCTTATTTGCCACGGTGACAGCTGTTTTCCCGTTGGCACGATTTACAGAAGAAAAGGCAATTCCGGCACCGGCAAGAGCAGAAATGACCTTTTCCGCCTGCCTTTCACTCATGCTTTCAATGTGCCGTTCTTCCTTTTTGAGTGACTTGTAAAAATCGGGATTGATTTTTCCTTTTTCAGCATAATTCTCAAGTGCCTTGTTTACTGCATTCAGCTGTGCTTCAACCTTTGGAATTTCTTTTGCCGTATCTTCCTTAACGCTCTGCATCATATACTTGCTGCCCACAATTTCCTGCATTGCCAAAAGGGTTTCGGAAAGTTCTTTTTGTGAATTTTCCAAATCCGACTTAGAGCCGTTGTTGATGATTCCGTCAATGGAATTGTAGTCATCTTCAAGCTGGACTTCCACATTTTCAAGGTAATTGAATTTTTCGGCAAGTCCTGCAATTTCCGACTTGTCCATTTCTGCCACTTTGTCGGCGGTAAGCAGTACCGTTTCTGCCATTTCGGTAAGACCAATTTCGCCCTTATCGGCAGTTTCGGCGATTTTCTCGGAAGTCACTGCCATAGTAGCATCCACCACTTCATTTAACTGCTTTGCAAAGTGATTTTCAGAACGAGTCAGTTTCTGTACTTTTTCTTCCAGATTGGAAATCTTTCCGTTTACGCTGTTCAGTTTTTCCTGCAAGCTGTATTTGTCAACGGCAGATGTTTCAGGCTTGTTGTACTCGAAAGTAATCTGTGACCTTTTCTCCTGCAAAGCAGAAATCTTATCATTCATACAGACGGTATTTGCCGTGTTCAGCCTGTCCATGGCACTTGTAAAAACGGCTCTGCGTTCCTTGTTTGCAGAGATAGAAAAGCTTTTCACCACATCATTCAGGGCAAGCACACGGTTCAGCTTATGCTCCACGCTGTCACGCTTGTGATTCAGCTGTTCGATTTTACCCTTGTGCAGCTTTACTTTCTCCTGCCTTTTCGGAATCTTATTCTCCCGAATGTCAGCTATTTTCTTTTCATTGGCTTCTATCAGCTTTTTCACCATAGGCAGATTGCCGAGGGTATTTTTCAGCATTGTGTTTTTGTCGGCAAGCCTGTCAGCTTTGGCAGACAGCTTTTCGATTTTCGCTTCATTTCTTGCAATCTTGTCCTCACGAACTGCAATTTTTGCATCAAGAGTGTCAATCCGATTCTGATGAAACTCTGCCTTGGCATTGAGAAAAGGGAGAAGTTTCTGTGGCTTTTGGATAATATCCTCCTGTTTCAGCTTATCCCTTTCATTTTCAAAGACCTGTTTTTCAGTCTTTGGGATTTCATTATCCTGTACAGGCATAATCACATACTCCTTTCCATCTCAGCACGTTTTCTGTGTGCATCTCCGAGATTCAATACTTCGGAAAGTTCTCGCTTTATTGTAGGTGTATCGCAATACCACAAGGCAGCGTACTTCTTACACAAAATTTCCTGTATCTCATCGGGACGGCTTTTCAGGAAACTCACCGAGATATTCAGAACATTTGCAATTTCGGGGAGAAGTGAAGCATATCCGCTTTTATCCGTCTTACGTTTCAGTTCAGCGACAATTTCGTCATACACACCAGACAGCATTTTTCTGATGATTTCCGCCACATTTTCTTTGAAATCAGCATTGTATGCAATGGAGATTTCTGTATCGCTGAACCTTGCAAAGAACGGAATACGGCACTTTTCAAGGGCAAGGGCAATCTTTTCTCCCTTGTCTGTTGCATATTTCACATAGGTTCTGTTTTGAATTCTCTGCAAATCTGCTCCTGCTGTGCGTATCTTACTCATGTTCAAGCACTCCGTTCAGACGGTTTCTCAGTTCAAATTCAGAAAGTTCATCGCTTTCCATGGCATAGATACCGCAGAGCTGTACCTGCGTATCATAGGTCAGTGCTTTCAGGTCGGAAACAGGCTTGCCGATAACCTTTGCAACACTTTCGATTTCTAAAACGGCGAGAGCCTTGTTTGTGATTTCAAAAAGCCTTCCGGTATTCCTGCTGTCCGCCATATATTCAAAGACCAGTTCCTGCTGTGTGTCAAAGTCAAGAGCTTTCAGCGTTTCCATGTCAATTCCCGTATCTTTCGCCACCTCATTCAGACCGAGCAGAACCGTTCCTTTTGTCCAGTAGCTGTCAAGTTCTGCATAGAACGTTTTCGCATCTTTCTCTGTTTTGACTTCAACATTTTCAAAAAGATTTTTCATTGAGCTGATAATATCAGCCGGAAGTGCTTGAACGCTTTCTTCGGACACACCGAGTATTTTTGAAATTTTGCTTATCATTTCACTTTATCCTTTCCGTTTTCCACTGATAATTTGTTTTTTCGTTGTAATTGTTTTCCACTACCTCCGGAAGAATCGTATTCTTCTTGCCGTTTGCCGTGTAAGAAGTGCTTTTTCCTGTAAGAAGTCCGATTATCTGACTTTCCGAAAGTTCTTTGCCATAAACTTTGGCAATATTCATACCGCATTTGTTTTTGCAATAGTACCCGAATTTGCCCTTAACCACATCACCCTGACAGTTCGGGCATTTCCCGATGGATGCAGAGTTGTTCCTGAATGATACGGTGGAATCCACCGAGCCGTATTTTTGACAAAGAGAACAGATAAATTCCTCTATTTCAGCCATAAAGTCAGATTCCGAAAACTTTCCCTGTTCTATCTGCTGTAACTTCATTTCCCAATCGGCTGTCAGTTTTGCAGACTTGACCTCATCAGGCACAACGGCAATGAGGTTTGCCCCTTTTTCCGTTGCAACAATCTGTTTTCCCTTACGTTCTGCATAACCTTTGGTGACAAGACCCTCAATCGTGCCTGCACGGGTGGCAGGAGTGCCTAAGCCTTTCTTTTCGGAAGTTTCGTCAAAGTCCTCTGCACCTGCGTGTTCCATAGCCGAAAGGAGAGTATCTTCCGTGTACGGCTTTGGCGGAGAAGTAAAGTGTGCGTCTTTGCTTGCAGAAACGGTAAACTGCTGTCCCTCAGAAACAGGAGGAAGTGTTTTTGCATCGTCTTTATCCTCGGAGGATTTCACGGCATACTGTTTCCAGCCTTTTTCAAGAATCGTCTTCCCGCTTGCTGTAAAATTCTCGTTATTGCATACAGCCGTAATCTTTAATGATTCATACTTGTGAATCTGTGCCGAGGCACAAAGCAGACGATTTGCAATCAGGGTGAGTATGTTCTTTTCGGCAGAGGGTAAACTGTTTATATCAGCCGTGCCGATATTTGCCGTTGGGATAATGGCGTGATGTCCCGTCACCTTACTGTTGTTGATATAGCGTGAAATATCGGGGTTCTGCACACTTCCGAACAGAAAAACTCTGCCGATGATACGAACAATTTCAAGAACCGTCTGCTCCATATCCTCACTGAGATACTGAGAATCAGTACGGGGATAAGTGACGAGTTTTCCCTCATACAGCGACTGCACGCAATCCAATGTCTGCTGTGCCGTGTATCCGTAAATCTTGTTTGCATCACGCTGTAAGGTGGTTAAATCATAGAGCTTGGGCGGATTCACGGCTTTGATTTCCTTTTTTACAGAAGTAACTGTTGCAGAACTGCCGTTACAAGCCGAAATCAGCATATCAGCAGTATTTTCCTCATCAATTCTTGCAGAAGAAAGAGTAAATCCGCCGAAATCCAGTTCACAGGTAAAATACTTCTGCTTGACGAAATGATTCACTTCAAAATCACGTTTTACAATCATCGCAAGAGTGGGAGTCTGTACTCTGCCGATATTCAGGGGCAGACGGTATCTCACGGAAAAGAGCCTTGACGCATTCATTCCCACAAGCCAATCGGCTTTTGCTCTGGAATATCCTGCATGGTAAAGGTTATCGTATGTACTCATCGGTTTCATGTCGGCAAGAGCCTTACGGATAGCAGATTCTTCAAGGGATGATACCCACAAACGCTTCACTGGTTTTCTGCACTTTGCCATATGGTACACATACCTGAAAATGCACTCTCCCTCTCTGTCTGCATCGGTTGCACAGATGATTTCTGTAACATCAGAACAGCTCATCAGGTCTTTGAGGACATGAAATTGTTCTTTTGTATTTTCCGAAACTTTGAACAGCCACTCTGACGGTATCATCGGAAGCTGTGAAAAGCTCCATTTCTCCGACCAGTTGTTTCCGTAATCGTTCGGATATTTCAGACCGACAAGGTGTCCAAGACACCACGATACCATGTATCCGCTGCCGTCTATGTGTGTTTTCCTGTTTTGGTCAGCACCAAGGACTTTCGCAAGTTCTCTCGATACTGAGGGCTTTTCGGCTATGACTAAAATTGACATGGATAACTTCCTTTCGCTTTTTATTTCTATTTCCCAAAAACGAAAAACTTTTGATTTTGGGAAACAGATGAATTGTTTTTCTGTCTGTTATCTCATTCTTGATTTTGTATATGTATGTCGAATTTCGAGTGAACATATGCGTAGTTTCAGAATTTTTTTATTAAAATTGTAATTTATCATTGACATTGACGCATAAATGTTCTATAATAAACTATAGAAAGGCGTGTGATGATGTATGTTATGCCAGTTTACTTTTAGAAACTTCAAATCGTATAAGAATGAAACAATTCTTGATTTACAAGCTGTAAATGGACAAAATTTTCAAGACGCATTACTAAGCAGTCCAAATGATAAAAATGAATTTCTTCCTGTATCAGTTATTTACGGACCGAATGCCGGTGGAAAATCCAATGTTCTTTCAGCATTGAATTCTGTTATTTCACTTGTTATGAAGCCTGTTCTTATGTTTGAAAACAAACTGATTCAATATGAAACAGTTGAACTGACTCCGTTCCTTTTTGACGAAACATCTTCCAAAGAACCTACAGATTTTGAAATTTATTTTCGTCCAAATAATGATTATGAATACAAATATTCGATTTCGATTACCAACGGTAAAATTGAAGAAGAAAACTTGTACCGTCGCAAACTCGGAAAAGGTGGCAGAATTACGGCTATCTTTGAACGTTCTTCCAACAGAATAACCCTCGGTGCAAGCATTAATAAAAAGAATATTAATCTTGATGTAAATGAACAAATGCCGTATCTTTCCTTTTTGTATATCAATTACAAGCTTGAACCTGTTATTCTTGCAATCAGCTGGTTTCAAAGCTGTATTATCCGCAACTATGCGAATCCTGTTACAGAACGGCATCTTATCATCGGCGGCGGTGAAGAATTCAAAAAGAAACTGATTCTTTTAATGAATGAAGTCGGTATCAATATCAGCAATTTTGAATTTGTAAAAAAATCAGATGATGAACGCTCTTACAAAATCATTTTTGAGCATACAGTCAACGGAAAAACATATCAGCTTAATATAAATCAGGAGTCTGACGGAACACAAAAGCTGTTTAATGTGCTTCCGCTTGTACTGATTGCATTGAACGAGGGCAGATTGCTTGTTATTGATGAACTGGATGCGAAACTTCACCCTAAACTTCTGAAATTTATCATTATGCTTTTCAAGAATCCTGAGATAAATACAAAGAATGCTCAGATTGTATTTACTTCCCATGATGTATCAACTATGAAAAGTTCTGTTTTTCGCATAGATGAAATATATTTTGCCTGCAAACTTGATGATGAATCAAGTGACCTTTATTCACTCTACGAAATGAGAGATGAATCGGGAAATCACATTCACCCAAGTGCTGCCTTTGATAAGCAGTATCTCGAAGGACGCTATGGAGCAGACCCATACTTCCGTAACATTATGGATTGGAAGTGAATTTATGTCGAAGAAACCTGAAAAGAAAAGCGATATAAACAAAGGGTGGATGAAAAAGCGACGTGACAACAGCCGAATGATTGCACCTGAGTATCATTTGATTGTAACGGAAGGTACTAAAACTGAACCAAATTACTTTAATAAGCTGAAAGAAGAAATCAACAGAAAATATGCACATCGTATTACAATTAAAATTGAGGGTATTGGTGAAGGTTCAAATACATTGACTTTGTTGGACCGTGCAGATAAAATTGCAAAGGAATATGAAAAAACACATTCCATACAGTTTAATCACATCTGGTTGGTGTATGATAAAGACGATTTTCCAAAAGATGACTTTGACAACACTTATCACCGATGCCATGCCTTATCAAAGCAAAGTGATTCAACTGTTTATCACGCTCTTTGGTCTAATGAATGCATTGAATACTGGTTTTTGCTTCATTTTATGCTGTTAAACTCAGCAGTATCAAGAAATGAGTATTATCCCAAATTGAGCGATAAACTGAATTTCAAATATGAAAAGAACCTTGATGATATTTACAGCCTGTTGAAACCACATTTAGAAACAGCCATCAGAAACGCAAAACAGATTGCTGATAGAAATAATGGTCTGACACCGTCAAAATGCACCCCCGGTACTGCTGTTTATGAGATTTTTGAAAAACTGAAATGTTACCTTGACTGAGTATAAGCACAGCCGTAAAAAGCTGTGCTTTTTCTATTTCTCCTCGTCCTCCTCATCAAATCCACCCAAAGCAGCCTGTACAAAAGCCATGGTTACAACACCGAATGTTCCGCCGAGGACGAACCCAACAAAAAGCCACACCATTTCAATATTCCACCTTTTCGCCGTAATTTATCTTCTGAATTGACCGGATATTTGCTACAAGGTCAAGACCTGACCAGTTGTAACAACCGTAATTTCCTGTGAATTTTACGCAATCCGGCAAATATCCGTCGGATTGTATGTAAATGATTTGCTTACAGTTGTTACAACAGTTTCCGTAATATTCTGTACGGCAGCTGCTGTTTCTTTTGCAATGGGTTTCGGCAGGTCAAAATGTTCGCTGCCTACAATCAGAAACAAACTTGTGCCGATTTCAATTATCCTGTCTGTTATCATTCTCACAGGCATTTTTCTTTCCTTTCTCCTTTGCGTTCATCATCTTCTGAAATTCTCTGTATTTACGGGTGTATTCATAGGATTTTCCGAAAATATTGACAGCTGCGTTGTAGAGATTCGGCTCGTTTTCTCTGATGATTTCCAGTTCTTCATTTACTTTCGGATTAAAGGGACAGCCCACACAGCCGGTACGCTTTAAGCCGTAATCTGTGTAACATCTGGAATGGGTAACACCGAAACTTTCTTCATAGGCTTTCTTGTCAGAATCCGTATACCAAAAAATCGGTCGGTATGTATCACAGCCTTTGGACTTGTTTTCGGAAAAACAAGTTTTGTAATTGGCACTTCGTATTCCGCCTTCTGCTTTGCGTATACCCGTAATCTCAAGGTCTGCATCAGCTTCCGCAATAAAGCGTTTTGCAGGCTTTTTCTTTGCATACTCACAACATTTATTTGATATGGGGAAATCAGGCGGATTCTGTATGATGAACTCTTTCAGCCACTTGTTTCTGTTAATGGAAAATCGGCTCATCTGCACCGTTCCTTTTTCGTCGGTGTGATAGCAATTGCACCACCACTGCAAGGCAATCTTGCAGTTCGGATATTTCTGCAAAAGCACTTCCAAAGGCTCGTCCTCCCACTGAAAACCGTGTTTTTGCAAACGCATCATCTGTTCTGAAACATACTTTGACAGAAACGGTACACCATACTGCCTGCAGCAGGTGGGAATGGATTTGCAGGGTTTCAGCCTGTGAATAACGATGCCGTATTTCGTTTCCAGATAGTCTAAATGCTGTTTTGTTGCCTCGTATTCCAATCCCGTATCCATCCAAAAGTAAGTTACATTACCGCTTTCATCAAGATTTTTGATGATATCAAGGACAATATCGCTGTCAGAACCACCGCTGATGCTGCAAAGAACAGTATCATGTCGGTTCATGACATTTACAGCCTTGGCGTAACCGTCAAGAATGGCGTAGTTATCCAAATCAAGTACCTTTTCAAGCTGTTCTCTTTTCATTTCAGACCTCCCAGAATATGTGCTATCACATCAACCGTCCAGCCGTTGCCGATGCACTTGTATCTTTGCGTGCTGCTGATTCCTGCCGTGTAATTGTCGGGCAAAGTTTGCAATCTCTCGGCTTCTATGGGTGTCAGCTTGCGGATAATGTAGTCACCGTCAGGTAAATCAATCTTGTACAGACCTGTTTTTGCACCCTGACCGCCGCCAAGGGCAGAAAGGGTAATGGACTTGCCGTTTACAGAATAGATACGCTGTCCCTGTCCGCCTTTTCCGTATTCACCGATTCGTATGGGCTTTGTCACAGGCTCGGCAATCATAGTTCTCTGACTTCGCTCCAATGTGTTGCGGATAACTGCACCGTTGTAACTTGCCGTCATGCAGTAGCTTTTCTCCTGCCAAGGGACACCGCTTTCCAGTACATCACGAAGCAGAACGCCCTTGTCTGCCGGCTGTGTCACATTCGGAATATTCGTCCAGTAACAGCGTTTTCTCTGCTGTGCTGAAACCAAGGCGGAGTTAATCATAATCGGCGAAACACCTAAACTTCTCGATATTTCCTCTTTTATATTCCTGTGAATGGAATCATTGTTTTCATAAAGAAAATATCTACACTCTGATTCTTCCAAAGCACGAAGATATTCTCTGAAAAGCCTGAAGCCCTCGCCGTTGGCGGAAGTTTCTCTGTTTTTCTTTGCTACGCTCCAGTATGTACAGGGTGAACCACCGAGCAGAAGGTCATAACCCTTGAATTTTCTGAAATCGCCGTCAAGTACATTGCCGTGCTGAACAATGTCGGGGAAATTGTTCTTTGATACAACAATTGCATACTTGTCGATTTCAAAAGCATCATATCTCTCTGCAGGAAGATTCGCACGTTCGAGTGCCAATCTTCCGCAGGAGATACCGTCAAACAGACTGAGTACCTTCACTTGTTCTCATTCTGTCAGCATCTTTGTATCCTTTTTCAAATTCTCTGTTTCTGCCCAAAAGACAGCAGATAAAACAAACAATACCCCCGATAACCGTAATACCGACAAATTCTCTCTTTCTCATTGTCTTGTACCTCTTTTTGTTATTCTTCCGTGTTGTCCTCGTCAGATGTGCTGTGAACCTCGTCAAACAAGTCCCAATATTCCTCTGACACTTCCTCATATTCCTCGTACAGTTTGTTGTAGGTGTCCACAAGGCTGTTGTATTTCTGTACCACCTTGCCAACAGCATCATCGGCAGTTTTCATTGCCACGCCTGTTCCGGTTTCAAATCCGCAGCGGAATGACTTCTTCATTGCCGTGTGTACCAAAATCCCAACAGCACTTACCGCACCCGTTACAATACCGATTTTCGCAATCTTTTTCATCGTAAACCTCCGTTATTCTTCCTCTTCGTTGATTTCTTCGTCATCGTCATAGAAGTTGATTTCCTCATCATCTTCCATTTCTGCATTTCCTTTCTTGGATGGCTTTTTCCTGAGAATCAGAAACCCTGCACCGCCGATACCAAGAATTGCCACTGCACCGATGATAAGGTACATACTGTTTCCACCCGTCTGCTTTTTCACAGGCTGATTTTGTACTTCGGCATCTTCATCTGATGTATCCTCTGTATCGTTATCGCTGTCTGAGGAATTTACATTGCCCAGTGCTTTCTGTGCATTTTCTTCCGCCTTTGCCACATTGTCCATATCAACCCCGTTTTCTTCCTCATCGTCCGTCATATATATGAGGGAGTAGAGGTCAACGGCATCTACTTTGTTGAGGAAATACACATTGTCCTCACCGTTTTCAGCCGAGTAATTGATAAGCACATAGAACACATTTCCGTCCTTTGTGGTGACAGCGATAAACTGCATTTCTTCTGTGTCATAGATTATCTGCTCCGACTTGATAAGGGTAGCATTGCCCTTGGTGTCGTAATATTCATCAGCGTAATAGTCTGTCGCAGAATTTTCCGCTTCATCGTCGGAAAGTCCCTCCATATATGCAAACATCGCATTCAGGTCAACTTCAGAACTTTCGTCATTTACAGGAGCTTCACTTGTGGGAACACTCTCTGTGAGGATTTTTTCCGTTGCTTCCGGCAGACTGCTTTCCTCTGCAAAGGCTGTCAAGCCTGTGGTTGACACTGTCAGCAGAAACGCTGACAGCAACGCACTAAAAAATCTTCTCTTCATCGTCATTTTCCTCCGTGTTCTCAGATAGTTGGTCAATCATCTTTTCAATATCCTCAATGGATATATTTCTGTCCGCCATTTTCTTTTTCATTTCGGCAAACAGAGCATATTCATCTGTGGTCATACCGTTTTTCGCAATTTCCGCTTTGAAATTCGCATAACTCAAACGGTCAATTTCCGCTAAAATATCCTTGCGTTTTGCCGTATCATTTTTGATACGCAATTCAAGCTGTTTTGCTCGTTCCATAAGCTTTTCCATCTTTTTGTCATTGACAGCCATTTTATCCCTCCTCAGTAAAGCACAAGCCTTGGGTCAATGAAGTCCCAGCCATAGCCGTCAGTATCAATTTTCACTTTGATATGCACATAGTCGGCATTCAGATTGTTGTCATAGTCCTCATCACAGTACTGATGTCCCGTTGAATCGGCAAAATATTCGCCATCTTTCAGTTTGTCACCCTTTTTCAGACCGCTTTTTAAGTTGGCATTGGAAAGATAAACTTCCGTATCACGGTTTGTTCCGCCATTGCCGTCATACCAATACTGCACATCATCTTTTCTCAGCACAATGGAATGGTTATCTTCATCCACATCGGTTATCTCGCAGTCAAAAGGTGCATAGAGCTTTGACTTTTTATTCAAAGCAAAGTCCACGCCCTCGTGCAAATCATCAATGTCACAGTGAATGCTGTTCCATTCCTGCATATCGTAACCGAATCCGTTTACCACAGAATAGTCACGGACGGTTTCTGTGCCGAAAATATTTTTCAATGTCTGGTGATTGCCGTACATTTCTCCGCTGTCCGTTCCCATCAGCAGATTGTAATACTGCACACGCTCGTCCGAATGGGACATGGTTTTCAGCTTGTCCTCAATGACTTTGTCAAAGGTCTTTTTCTGCTTGACATTGTAGTAAAGCCGGCAATCTGTTTTCCAGTAGTTTGCCTGATAGTAGCTGACAAGGCAGGTGTCGGTCAAATCATTTCTCCAATAGAGGGTATCCTGTGGGGAAACGCACCAAAAAATCTGGTTCGTATCACTGAATCCCCAATAGGAACGGGGGTGATAGTCATTGCCGTAATATCTGCCAAACTCTTTGTTATCAAACCAAGAGTAAAACGGATAGGATTTCTGACCGCTTCTGTCTGTGACAAAATATCTCTGGTCCTGCACAAACCAACCGGTACGCTTGTTTTTATCCTGCGCATTGAGGATTTCGAGCGAAGAATTGATATGCAGATAACCGTCACTGTCCTTGTATCCGTTCAATACACTCGGATTTGATTTGGGCAGAAATTTTCTGCTGTAAACCTTATTGCTGTCAATCAGCCAATAACTGCCGTCAATACCGCCTTCAAAAGCGTAGCTGTCGTACTCCTCCCAGCGTGAAGTGTTATCATAATAGTGTACAAACGCATACTCCGCTTTGAAAATCTCGTCCAAAAGCTTTTCTGTGTCATTGTCAAACTTCCAGTATTTGATATCACCGTTTTCCGCATCAAAATCATAGTAGTATGCACAAAGGAAACTCCACAGCTTGTAGGCATCAAAGTCATAGACTGCATCATAGTCGAATTGAGGAGAACGTCCCCAGATTTTCGTATCGGGCGTATCGTCATAATCCGATGTATTCACACCCAATTCTTTCAGACCTTTCTTCCAATCGTCCGTACCGATTTTTACGATGCTTTCATTCAAGTCCCAAGCAAGTTTCGTGTAATACTTTTCAGCTTCCGACAAATCATAGTCCTGTGCTGCGTAAGTGCCGAGCGTAAAACCGCCGCCCGAAATGACAGAACTGAAAATCATTATGATAAAAACAAACACAAGGAGTATCAGCAGTATTGGCACAAGAACTGCACCGAAAAACTTCTTGACTTCCTTTTCATAGACATTCTTCACAAAGTTCAGAAAGGCTTTTATGGACTCTTTGAAACGCTCTGAAAATGAGGTCTGTTTACGCTTTTTCCTCTTTTTCGGCGGTTCTCTCTGCTTTTCTCTCAGCCTGTTTTCCTGCCTGCTCAGACGCTTGCTTTTGTTATCTTCCTTATGGGATAATTTATCACGCTTTTTCTGCTGCCTTTGCAAGCGTTCCGGCTTGGATACTTTCTGCATCATCGGGTCAATCGCTCTGCGTTTCACGGAATCCACAGCGTGCATGACATCATTGTCGGAATCCTCATTGACAGCCTTTTGCCAAGCAGATGCTTTCATTCGGCTTGCCGTATAGATTGCAGGCTGGTTGATAAGCAAACCCGGATTTGCATTCTTCTTGATTTTCCGTTGATTCTTCAGAATCTTGCTTTTGCACTTCTTCTCAGATTTCAGCTTTTTTACCGCAAATTGATGCTCCTGCTGAATGGGTTTGAATTTCTGCTTTCGCCGTATCAGAAAGGCTTTCTGTATATTCGACTTGCTGCTTAATTTGTAAGTGCGTTTGTGCTGTTTCAGTTCCGATTTGGCAGACTTTATTTCCGTTTTATGTTCGTCAAGCTTCGGCTTGTATGTATCATACTTAAAAACCTTGTTTTCTGCTTTTTTCAGCCTGTACTTTGCCTTTTCGAGTTTATACTGCTTTTTCAGCTTGAAATGCCGTTTTGTACCTTTTACGGCATCCGCACCGATTTTCAGGGCAGCAATTATACCTCTGTGGTAATCGTCCACGGCTTCACGGGTATATTTCTGTCTTGCCTTGTTTATTACCTCACGGCTTGCAGTATCGGCAGACTTCAATCCCACGGTTTCTGCCGCAAGTCCCGCATCTACAGCGGTTTTCACCGTATCGTGAACGGCAAAGTTTACTGCCTGTGCCGACTTCTTCAAAGCCTTGCCCTTGAAAGAGGACGGCTGTGTGCTGTTTATGGCTTTTGTCACAGACGGCGCATCGCCCTTGATACGAAACCTTGCACCCACAGCTTTATGAAGCAGTCCACGGTTATTACCGTGATATTCCTTTTCGCCCCGTCTGATACGGACGTGGGTTCTGAATCTGCCGTTTTCGTTTTGCCGCCTTTCAAAACTCAGCTGAAACTGATTACTGCGACGGCTCACTTTTTCAAATCGTGCCTGTGCTTTTTGCAGGTTGTTTTGTCTACGTGTCAGTCGGCTCATTGGCGGAACTCCTTTCCATCCGTAAAAAAATTACGGATAATCTTGACTTTTAAATTTAAATGGGGTATAATAACAATATATTAGATTGATGATTTTGATTTCGTTTCCATACAGAAAGGAGTACACTATGCTGAAAAAATTTGAAGTAGCGGGATTTAAGAATTTCAAAGACAAACTTACCATTGATTTTTCAGATGTTCATGATTATCAATTTAACCCTGAATGCGTTAAAAACGGACTCTTAAGTAAACTTATCATTTATGGAAGAAATTCAGTTGGAAAAAGCAATCTTGGATTGGCGATATTTGACATTGTTTGTCATCTGACTGACAAAAATGTTACCCCCGGACTGTATGACTATTATCTGAATTCGGACAGTTGTCAATCTGCAAAGTTTCGGTATGAATTTCAGTTTGAAAATGATCATATAGAATATATGTACTCAAAAGACCGTGACAGGAATCTGCTTGATGAAAGAATTTTCATTAACGATGACTTGCTTTTTCAATATAATTACAGCAGTCATGCAGGCGATTTTTCAGGCTTGAGAGCATTGAATCCCACACTAATTCTTGACTTTGAAAACATTGATTCTTTGTTGAGATATGTGATAAATAATACATCTGTCAGTGAATCTCACCCTTTAAGAAAAATGTTTCGATATGTTTCTTCTATGCTTTGGTTCAGAAACCTTGATGAAAACAGGTATATAGGATATACGAGCAATACCAAAAATTATTTAAACTTCATCTTTGAAGGTAATAATCTGAATAAATTTAATAAGCTTTTGCTTGATATCGGCGTGGAAGATGAATTGATAGGGAAAGAGGACAATGACGGAACAACCAGGCTTTATTGGAATAAACCGACCTTGCTTCCTTTTTTCAAAACTGCTTCCAGTGGAACAAAAGCCTTATATACTTTTTATTATTGGTATAAGACAGCAAAGGACGTTTCACTGATGTTTATCGATGAATTTGATGCCTACTATCATTATGAACTATCTGAATGTATTGTAAAAATCCTCGAAAAAATGCCGAATACGCAAGTAATACTCACATCACACAATACAAATTTGTTATCAAATAAAATAATGCGTCCTGATTGTTATTTTATTCTTACTCACAGCGGAATTACCTCGCTTGTTAATGCAACCAATCGTGAACTCAGAGAAGGTCATAATCTTGAAAAGCTGTATATGAGTGGTGAGTTCGATGAATGACAAAACGCCGAAAATTCTGATGCTTGTTGAGGGTGCGAAAACAGATGTCAGACTTATGAATCATCTGCTTGATGTTTATGGAATCAGCGATAATCATATCGTTGTGTCGTATAATACCAACATTTATACTTTGTATCGAGAGATGTTTTCAGATGGTGACCCTGACAGTATAGATATTTTGCAATTGCTTAAATCCAGAGAAAAAGATTTAGAAAAGAAGAAACTGTTTGATGAAATATATTCTGATATTCTTCTGATTTTCGACCTCGACCCACAAGACCCGGACTTTTCATACGAAAAGATTTCTGAAATGCAAAACTACTTCGTTGAATCATCTGATATGGGAAAACTTTATCTCAATTATCCAATGGTAGAAGCATTTTATCATATGAAAAGTATTCCCGATGAAGAATATCTGTTAAGAACTGTAGATTTATGCGACCTTGGAAAATACAAAACCATCGTAAACCGAGAAAACAGGAATCACGATTATGCCAAATTTGCGAATTGCAAAGAGGAATGCAATATTGTTATCAGAAAAAATGTAGAAAAAGGCTTACTCATTACTAAAAAACAGTCAGATAACTGTCTGCCTGACTTAAGCAACATTCTGCAAGCACAGCTTAAAATGATTCGCAGTGATAAAAAAATGTTTGTGTTGTGTACCTGTGGATACTACATTGCAGATTTTAACCCGAAATTTGTTTTTGAGTAGTATATCTTAATTGAACAGTAATCCTCACGCCGCAGAACCAATCCCTCTGCGGCTTTTCTTACGCCTCCGACGGCTTCGTTGTCATCAGCCGATACATCTCCGTATTGGTCGGAAAGTGGTCGGTAAAGGGCAAAAGCACCTTGTCATAACGTATCAGACCTTCGCCCGGACCGCTGTTCGTGACGTATTCCATTTGTTCTTTTGAAATGTGCAGTTTTTCCGCAAGAATATCTCTGTCACCCGATGCCTGATTGAGCATATACACAAAGTCCGAATTGTCAAAGATGTTCTCCACCTCCTGTGATTGCAGGAGGTCTTTTACGTTCTGGGTAATTCCTGTGGGAACTCCGCCCCATTTTCTGAATCGTTTCCAGATTTCAGCAGAGTATTTCGCTGTTTGTTCCTCTTTCAGAAGCAAATGAAATTCGTCAATGTAGTAACGGGTAATCTTCTTTTTTTCACGGTTTTGTGAAACTCTGTTCCATACCGTGTCCTGCACAATCAGCATTCCAACCTTTTTCAGCTGGTTGCCGAGTTCCTTGATGTCAAAACATATAAGACGGTTCTGCATATCAATGTTGGTATGGTGATTGAAAAGATTCTGCGAGCCGTTTACAAACATTTCAAGAGAGTTTGAAACTCTCAGTGCCACTTCGCCCTCTTTTTTCAGTTCATTCTGCAAATCGGAAAGAAGTGGCATTTTTTCTGCTGTCGGCTTGCTTTCAATGAAATCCTTGTAAATACGCTGTACGCATTTGTCTATGACAGAGCGTTCCTCTGAGGAAAGACCGTATCTTCCGCCGACGATGATTTCACAAAGGGAAATCAAAAAGTCCGACTTGTCAGCAATGATTTCCATGGGATTTTCAAAGAGATAATCGTCAATGGATATGTCCATAGGATTGATGTGCTGTTCGGAATTGCTTGCAATCCGTATCAGCTGTCCGTGGAGTGCCTGCACAAGGGGAAAATATTCTCCCTCCGGGTCACAGACAATAATATCGTCCGTGGTGGTTAAGAAACAGTCAAGTATTTCACGCTTAACAGAGAATGACTTGCCGCTGCCCGGAGTGCCGAGTATCAGACCGTTCGGGTTCTTTAAGCGGCTTCTGTTTGCCCTTATCATATTTCCGCTCAGCGTATTCACACCGTAATAAGTTGCCTGTCCGTCCTGAAACAGTTCTTTTGTAGTAAACGGAACGAATATCGCAATTCCCGACGTGTGCATTTCACGGCTTACAGGGATATCATTGTAACAAAGCGGAAGCGTGGAAACGAGTGTCTGTTCCTGCCTGTAATCGTAGGGAAACATGGTGCAGTTGTTTTTCTGACAGATACGTTTCAGCATTTCAGCTTGCAGTTTCAGGTCTTTCTTTGACTTTGCGTAGGCTCTTAGACTGATTGAAATATGGAAAAGTCTTTCGTTCTTGCTGTTTAGGTCCGCAAGGAGCTTTTCAATATCATCAATGTACATCTTTATCTGCGGAGGAAGAATGTCAGGGTCATATCCCGATTGTGATGCTTTCTTCTGCTCATCAATCTTCATCTGCTCCACATTGGTCAGCTTTTTCTTGACGAACTTCAGAGCGTCTATCTGGTCGAGAGGTTCTATGTGAAGATTGACGCAGAACAAATTCTGCATTTCAAGGAAATTCCGCAGTATCTCATCGGAAAGTTCTCCTGCAAGAATATTAAGTCCCCACACTGCACCATAGGCATTCCCGTTTTCAAAATCCTGTTTGTTGAACTTGAAAGACTTCGGACAGATAAAGTCCTTGGTATCCATTCCTGCATGGAGCATAGCATCCCAATCGAAAACAAAACTCTGATTGCTGTAAGGGTTTAACGAATAGTACAGCGTTTCCAGTTTTTCTTTGCCGTCCAGTGCCTTTGCGTCCACACCGAAAGCCTTGAATCCTTTGATAACATCATTCTTTATTCCGAAAAGCTTTGCCCTTGCAGACTTGTATGAAGCTGCTTCAATGCCGAATGTGAGAAACTTTCTCGACGATTGACCGTTTGAGCCTTTCAGCAGTTTGTCGGTCAGCATGGAGGAATATTCCTTGCGAATATCGTTGAATTCATCATTCTGCTGTGGTATCTGCACCGTTTTCATCAGCTTGTCTTTGGAACGATTCTGATTTTCAAAGGTCAGCTGAAATCGGATTGTGTTGTCAAACAGATTGATAATATCGCAGTACTTATCAAAAATATTGTTCTGCTCATCAAATTCTGCAATACTGTAATTGGCATCAAAAAACTGCACCGTCATGGAATAGAAATTCTCCGACACTTCGCAGATGCCGTCACGGTACATCACATTGTAAGGAATTGTGTTCTGCACCGTGCCTTTGATTTTACCCTCTGCCTTGATTTCTGCCATTCTTGCAGAAAGTATTTTCTTTTCTTCTTTTGTAAGCTGTTTTGCAGGCTTGCCCATAATAACGTCGGACTGAACCTTGTTATCACGTCTTTTGGCATTTCTCTTTCTAAAGCCCACCGATTTTACCTCCAATCTTCTTTGGAGAGCCGGTTATTTCTCGGCATCTCTCAGCTTTTTCTTTATTCTTTCATATTCGATATGCTTTTCTATGCACGCAAATATGTTTGTTGTTTTGTAGTATCTTTTTCTCGGTCTTGTGAAATACTCTTTCATATACTTCGCCTGTTTTTCAAGGAACACACCGTTTTTCCTGTAAAGTCCGCATAGAATGGCAGGAGCAGCACACGCACCCATTGCAAAAATTGCTCCTGACATTCCCATTGCACTTCTTGTCAGAAAGAAAACAGGAGCGCCTACGGCAAGACCGATACCGAAACAGATAACCTGTCTTTTGGTAAGTCCCATAATGAACTTTTCCTTGATGTCATTCAAGTCTTTTGGAATCTGTACATAATGTGCCATTATATCGTTTCTCCTGTCTTAGTGTGCATTGAACACCGATTTTGAAATCGCACCTGTTCTCAGAATGGTGAAAATGAGTGCTGCCGTATATCCGAGAAGCATCGCCATCTGCATTATCACACCGTCAGCACCGCTGTTCAGTGCGGTTATCATATTGGAAAACAGTGTTTTGAAAATGGCAAGTGCCACAATGATGAAAAATCCCTGAAATGACAAAGCAAGAAGTTGTTTTATCCAGTTCTTGCCGATACCCGACCATTCACCGCCGTCCATCATGGTTGCCATAGGGATAGGGGAAATGGAAAGGTACATAAACACTTCAATGATTCTGCTTGCAAGAGTTATAACAATTGCAACCATCAGTATCATCATACCAAGGTGAACGATAAGGGAGATAAACCACACCGTTATCAGTTCGCCAAGTCCCAAGCTGTTCAATGCCGATTTCTTTAATGCCAGTGTTGTAGAAAGATAACTGCCCGAACCAAACAGCGAAGTCAAGCCGTTTGAACATACATTTGTGCCGAATGAAAACAGTCCCGATGCGATGTAAAACACATTCGACACAAGAATTACACCGCATAGTGCTTTGATAATCCATTTGATAAAGATAGAATCGTCAAAGTCTTTGAAGTTGTTCCCTCGGATAACCGTCTGTATCAAATCATTCAGCAGAATGATAGTCAGAATAAATCCGCCGATTGGGACAACTACGTTATTGCACAGCGTTTCTATTGTTGACCATATTCCGTAACCTGTCGGCGCACTTCCTGCCGAGCCTGTAAACTGTGCAGGGTGTTTTGTGAGAAAATTCTGAATCAGACCCGTATTGCCGGTAGTTGTATCAAAAGTATCTGTCAGAAGCTCTGAAATACTGTCAAACTGCGATTTGATGCCGTCCTTGAACAGATTGCAGCACCAGTTTTCCAGTGCGTCAATAGCATCGCTGACTACTCCCATTTATGTATCACTCCCTCCGTCTGAGAGTGCAGATTGCTTGCCCAAAACCCATACCCGCCACTGTGAAGTCAATCTGCCAATCTGTCTTAGATAGCACCTGTCATCATTGTTTCGAGTACAGGAACAAGTACGATTGCAAGCAGAATCAAACCAAGACCTGACATCAGCTGCTTCATGCCCTGTGACTTCGCACCGGGGTTATCATTACCGTAGCCTTCAAGAAGATTGACCACGCCCCACACGCCGACACCTGCGCCGATAAGGCAGATAACGGACTTGAGGACAGTGCAGGCGGTTGAAATGAATGAACCTGTGTCTACTGCACCTGTGGCAGCAAATGCCTGTGTAGTACACATGGTTGCCATACACGATGCAACGGTTGCCATCATAATGAGCTTCTTTGCTCCCTTGCTGCCCTTGGAGAGCCACTTGTGCTTTGTTGTCTTTGCAGCGGATACTGCTGTTTCGTTTGTGTTGTTCATTGGTAAAAAACTCCTTCAAATAAGATCAGTGTTTCAGCTTCGCCTGATTCTCTTTTTTTGTTCAGGTTCTTCACTGTCAGCTTCAAGCGTTATTTTTTTCTGCCGCTCTATCTGAATTTTCGGTATTGCCTGTCACTTTCACCTCATATTCCGTAAGGGCATCATCTTTTGACGGTTTGAAACGCATCCTCTTTTTTCTCTTTACATATTTTTCAATGTCAAACTCGTTCTTCGGATTATCATCAAGCAGAAGATGATAGTTCTTGTGACGGGTAATATCAAATTTGTCTGAGAAAAACGGTCTTACGCCTCTCAGCTGTAAGATACATTTTCCTCCGTCCATTACTGCAAGTTCGTCCTGCGATTTCAATTCCTTTCCAAGTTTCTGATAGTTCATACCATAGCTTTCACTCTGACCTCTGGTATTGGAGGTGTTAAAGCTATCAATGGTTTCTTTTCCAAGGCTTTCGGAAATTTCTTTCAGCGTGGTTTTCTCTTTGCCGCCAAGGAACAGCATGGTATCGCAGTTTCCCTCAATGGTATCGGCATTGTCCTTATAAATTGCTTTTAACTGGGACTTTGCCTGTAAGATAATGCTTGCAGAAATTTCTCTGCTTCGGATTGTGGCTATTAGCTTGTCGAAATTTGGAATTTCGCCGATGTTTGCAAACTCATCGAGCAGACAACGGACGTGATATGTCAGTCTGCCGCCCTTGCTGTTATCGGCTTTGGTACACAGCAGATTGAACATCTGGGAATACATAATTGCCACAAGGAAATTGAATGTGGCATCGGTATCGGAGATAATGACAAACAGTGCAGACAATTCATCACCAAGTCTGTCAAGGTGAAGTTCATCATAACTTGTAATCTCCAGTACCTCATCTATTGCAAAAGGCGCTAAGCGGGTGGAACAGGAAATGAGAATGGATTTTGCTGTTTTTCCTGCTGCCAACTTGTATGCCTTGAATTGTTTTATGGCAAAAGCGCCGATACGCTTTTGCTCCTCAGTAGGTGGAAACGCATTCATAAACCGATATTCTTCATAGTCCTCGTTATCTTCCGGAACTTTCACACCGCTGAGCCAGTTGTCCAGACATTCAAACTGAATGTCAACGGCATTCTTGAATTCCTCGTCATCCTCACGGCACTCGGAATAGTTTATCATATCAATCAGCGTTTCAAAGTTTCGCTCCTCAATGGGTGACAGGGTAAAAATCATTGCTATATATGCTGTGTAAAGCAGTTTTTCAGCCTTTACCCAAAAGTCATCACCACTTGGCTGCTGAGATGAGGAAGTGTTCTTGATAAGCACTTCAACGAATTTCAGAATATCTTTCTCCCTGTTCTTTTCAGAAATATAAGCAAAGGGATTGTAGTGCATGGATTTTGCAAAATCTATGGTGTTGAACACCTTGATTCGATACGGTTCATACACGATTTTTCCGTTTTTATCTTTCAGGACTTTACCTTTCTCATCCTTTATCGGTCTGCCCCTTGCAAGCATTTTTCCGCATTCCACAAGTACCGTACCTTTCGGGTCGGTTACCACATAGGAACTGTGCATCTGCATCAGATTCGGCTTTACAAAGAATCTTGTCTTGCCGGAACCAGAACCGCCGATGATAAGAATATTCTTGTTTCTGGCATATTTCGGACTTGACGGCTTTCCCATAGTCAGCCTTTCGGTCTGTGTAAGTATCACATTGTTGTCCGGATTGGTATTATCCATATACGGCTCAATGTCTTTCGGAGTACCCCACACGGCAGAACCGTATTCCTCGCCCTGTCGGAACTTCTTCTTGTTTTTGGATTTGAAATACAAAACCGCTTTCATGATTCCTGCAACAGCTATACCGATGAGCAAGTCTGTTGGGTTCAAACTCGGCAGAATTTCCGCAAAGGAACTGCCGATATTATTCAGAAAAGGCAGGAGCTTTTCCTGAAAGCCGTCACCCTCAGCGATTCTGTAAGCGTAGGAAATCTTGTTTCCTGCATAGGCGAATATGACAAAGGGGAGATTGGACAGGATAACCTTTTTCAGCTTTTTTGTGTTTACCTGCACGGCTCGTCACCTCTGTCAATGGGTCATATTCTTGCTCTTTTCCCGAACTTTCTGCTTGTTTCGGGATTTATCGGCAAGTTTTCGTGCCTGTTTCTTCAGTATCTCACGGCTGACCTCGGTGTGTCCTGCAACTTTATCCTGTACCTTATCGGCATATTCGGCAAAGGCTTTCTTGAAATTTTCGCTTTTGCCTGACGAAAAGAAAACGTGATAAGTGGGAGGACTGGTGGATTTATCTCTTTTGAGAGCAAAATCCACGTCATACTTTCTCGCCGTACTCAGAAAATCGGCAATATTGCTGTCATTTACTTCAATGCTGTCAAGTTTCCCCCTTGTCTTGTTTTCCAGCTTAGCATAAGTCATTCTGCCTTTTTTCTCCGCCTTGCCGTCAAGAAAATCGGATAAGGCACTTCGGAGAATATCCGATGTTATCTTTTCGGCTTTGACAGAAATGTCAATGGTTTTCTTTGCTCCTGTTTCAAAGTCTGTGGGCATCGTCATTCATCTCCCTTGACACTGAAAACACCGTTGATTTCACGGCTGAGCCATTCATTCAGCTTGTCCAGTGCAGAGCAAGCCTGCGAATAGGTTTCATAAATGCCGAGAATGTGAACGTTGTTCATAATGTCTACTGCAACGAGTCCGTAATCGTCATCTGTCACAACGCTCTTTTCCTCAGCATCTTCCTCATCATCTGTTTTCAGAATGGTAATGCTGACGATGTTGTCGTAGTTTACAAAATCGTTGTTGCAGGTTACAATTGTTCTTGCCATTTCATCACTTCCTTTCCGGCAAAAAACTGCTTAGTTGTCTTCTCCCAGACTTTGCTCAGGGTTCGGATTGAAGTAACCCGTATCTTCCCAGACCTTTTTATCAGGGCAGAGATAACTATACTTCTCGCCGTTATCCGACTTGAGAGCATATCCGAAACGGAACACGCCCTCTCTCAGACCTCTTGCAAGGAATGCGGAGCTTTTGCCCATTGCCTTTGCAAGTTCGGAAAGGGGAACATTTCTGCCTGTAAAAGTCGGATTTCCTGTATTCTGTACTTTCGCCATTTTCATCACCTCCCTTCATCGTCCCGGTTTCTCGGACGGAAAGCTGTATGCTCATAATGTTTTTCCATGAAATCATCATCGTGAAATTCTTCGGGAATGAACAGGGCAGGGTCTATATTTTTCAGTTCGTTGCTTTCCGCAAAGTCGCAGGTGATGCTTGCGTTATACAGCACGGTTGTGAGATATGCTACATAGTTTTTGATTTTCTTGGTATTCAGCATCATACATTTCAGCGCATACTCAATATGCTGCATTTCAAGTTTTTTGAATCTGCTTTCCACAACGGAACGAGGTTTATCATCCCTGCCCACACGAATCAAGGGCTTTTGAGAGCATATGGTATCTACGATAATGCCCACAAGGGTATCTACTTCCGCAAGACTTGCAGCATAGGTGTATTCTCCTCTGTTTGTGCTGTTATCGGGACTGGACTGGAAGAAGTCCTTATACCAGTCATACCCGATATTCATCTTGATGAGTTCTTCCACTTCTTCTCTTTCTTCTGCTTGCTCCTGCAATCTATCCATCTCATCATTCCATGCCTGCGTTTGCTGACTGATGAAAGTTCTGTCTGCACAGCGGGATGGATTGATAGATACTTTATCAGAACTTATTTTATCTTTTGATATTTTATTATTCTTTATTTTATTACCGTGTGGATTTTCTACATCTTGATTTTCCACATCAAGGTTTCCCACATTTAGAGAATCCTCATCAAGGTTATGTAAAAAAATATCCTGTTTATGTATGCTTGCACTTGAAGCAGAAACTTTTTCTGTTTCTTCCTCTGCAAACAATTCATCCATAGGCTTATCGCTTATGATATACTCCCAATCGGCAATTCTGCCGTTTTTATAGATACGCTTGCGAAAAAGATAATGTGCCTTTTCAATTCTTTTCAGGGAATGGGCAATGGCAGTTTCGCCATCGGGCATAATATGTGCAAGTCCTCTGATGGAAAAGTCCCATCCGTCAGCGAGAGAAAGCATTGTTCCGAGAATTCCTCTGTCAATGGCTTTCAATTTTTCATCACGGAATATGGCATTGCTGATGACCGTGTAATTTTCGGTTGCTAATTTTCTGAGTTTGGGCATAGGGGTGTCCTCCTGTTATATCAGTTTCATCTGGAATAGTTTCAGTTTATTTACGGCATAAGTACTGCCATCAAGCCGAATCACATATTCCTTTGCATACAGTTCGTCCAGTGCTGTCTGAATGGTACTGACAGAATCAGCAGGAATGGCTTCATGAAGCTGTGTAACTGTGCAGTAATCGCTTTCGGGAACGTTCAGCATGGTTGACAGAACGCCCATGGCTTCAAGGGACAAGTTCATATTGCTTGGACTTATGATATTGAATTCTGGCATAGATAACCTCCTGTAGTGTAAATAGAAAAAAGCGTTTCCCGATTAAGAAACGCTTTACAAGTTAGTATAGAAAAAGACGCTCTCCCGAAGGAAAGCGTCTTAAATGATTTTATAGAATAAGTATTTTTGCACCCTGCAAAACGCTTTCTCATAACGAAAAAACGCCCGTTTGGATAGTGTCAACAGTAGTATCTACCAACTATAAATTCATATCTACCAAATTTATTGTTGTTTTATATCTACCATCACATCTACCAAAACGAGCTTTTTTTCTGATTTTTGAAAAAAGCCGATTTTTCGGGATTTTCGCTTGATTTATGTGAAAAAACATCGTATTTACGAGGAATATCTTCTTTTAACTTCTCACAAGTTCCACTAATTTCTCAATGGGCTGAATAACTTAAAATCCCTCGGGGTAAAACCCGTACCGGTTCAAGTCCGGTTAGCGGCACCAGAATAAAAGCTCTTAGGTCGTCTTGCGATCTAAGAGCTTTTTTAGGTTACTTATCTACAAATTTTTTCGGGATCAAGATCAACTTTTAGTGCTTCAAGCATTTCAATATGCTTGTCTGACATCTGTCCATTCTTGTATTTTTTCTTCTGAGAATTGAGCCATACTGCAATGCTGTTTTCTGATCCTTTTATTTTTCTTGTGAGAGGCATTCTCCCGTTTTCCGCAATGAAAGATCTCAATTCTTCGTATCTTGTCAGCCACTGTTTTTCAAATCTGTCATTTACTTGCGGCTCTATGCCTATCTTTTTGAGCTTTTCTATTTGTTCAGGCGTTCTTGATGTGCTATCTTTTCCATTTACTATCTTCTGTTCGCCATTGACCCAATTACACAGCTCACTGCCGTCAACAATGATACCCTTTTTGACGCTTGCACCAACACCATGCTCATCAAAATATCTCACTGCTTCTTCATACATTATATCCCAATGTGATATCAAATTATCAAGAACAGTTTTAGGGTCAAGTTCATTGAACATTTCTACTCTTTCATCACTGAATACTCCGTTTTGGATAAAATTTCTCTGCTGACGTATCCAATCAATGATTTTTATCCCTTTGTATTCTGCCTTAGGGTCGAGCTTTTCGCCTTTATGCAGTTCAAGATATTCCTTTACTATCTCGTATTTAGCAAGCCATTTTGTCATATTTGCCTTATATATCCCTGACTTTTCGGCTTTAAAGGGATAACCGATATCGTCAAATTTTTTCATTTGTTCTTTGGTAAGCTCACCTTTTTTATATGCTCTTTTTTGTCTAGCAAACCACAAGTATAGATCAGTGCCGTCATAGGCTGTATATTTTTCTGGAAGCCGTTTTGTATCGTTTTTTTCAAAATAAGCCTTTAGATCCTCATAATGATATTGCCATTCGTCCTCAGCGTCAAGAGGAAATCTCAGCCTTCTGAATCTCTCCACATATTTTTTTGCAAGCTCGCCACGTCTGTATCGTACTCTACAATTGGATATCCAGTTTCCTAGGCGATATCCGTCGTCACACACAGTTATTGCCCTTATTTTATATATCCCTTTTTCAGATATAAATTTCTCAAGATGCTGAAAACCCTTTTCATAAAGACTAGCATTCTCTATCTCAGACAAATTGTTCCACTCTATCCCGAGCTTATCCAATAATTCTATCCTATCCTGTGAAAGAACGCCTTCTCTTTTCTGCACACGCTGTTTATATATCCATATGCCAAGTTGAAATTCATGATATACAGCGTTCTGAGGCACGCTTATGTTTCCATATTCTTCGTAATATTGCTTTGCAAGCGAATATCTTTCATTCCATATATGTTCATGATATGAGATATCTGAAAGGAGTCCTATTGCCTTAAGCTTTTCTATCTGTTTCTCTGACAATCTTCCCTCTTTGGCATACTTTTTTTGTCTGCATATCCATGTTTTTATACTTGCACTGCTAACAGTTAAGTCATCAGAAATGTCTGTGTTTCCGTGTTCATCATAATATTTTTTCAGCAGTAAATACTTTTCTTCCCAACGTGAAGAAGTTACATCAAAAACAAAGTTTATACTTTTCAGCTTTTCAATGCGAGCGTCTGAAAGTTTGCCATCTCTATACAAAATACGCTGTCTTTCCACCCATGTGTCTAGACAAGCACCATTTTTAGTTATATATGAAACAGGAATGTTGAAATTGTTGTTATCCTTATAGTATTCTGTAAGTTCACGAAACATATCATTCCATTTTCTGTTGTTTCTATCGTCCCAACTCATTCCGAGTTTATCAAGGCGAGATATTTGCTCGGCTGTCAGAGAACGTGAACCTGTCCGTCTTGATTTTCGCATACTGTCGAGCCAAACTCCAAGACATATTCCCTCGCTGTCTACATACTTTGCAGGAACGTCCAGGTCACCATTTTCACGATGATATCTAACGGCAGCCTCATAGTTTTCTTCCCAAAGATAATCAGGCACGTCCCATACCATTCCTATCTCATCAAGCCTTGCGGATCTTTCCTCACTAAAGCCCCATTTTCTGATACCATTTTTCTTTGCCATTCGCTGGGTGACTAACCACTGGCCAATGTTTATTCCATTTTCATTTACATATGAATATGGTGCTAAAAGATTGCCGTTCTCCTCATAATACTTTTTAGCGGCTTCATAATATCTTTCCCATGACAATTCGCCTATTGACTGCCAGCGCATACCGATAGCGTTAAGTGCGTCTATCTGCATCTGTGTAAGAGGTTTTCCATTATGAGTTCCTCTGTAAAGTCCTCTTTGTGTATTTATCCACAAGCCAAGGCTGTAGCCGTCCTCTGTAAAATATGTCGCAGGTATTTCAAGGTCACCGTTTTTTTCATAATAAGCTTTTGCCTTTTCATACATGATATCCCACGAAGCTGAAAGGGACTCCTCAAGCTTATCGAAAAGCTTTTTGCAGTCTTCAACTTTGTCAATAAGCTCAAAGTTATCATTTACTACCATGCCCTCGCTATCATGAGAACGATAATAACGAACAGCAACTTTCATTTCTTCTTTGATAGAATCTATGCTGTAAAGATTTTCAATGTTATTGACAATATCGAAAATAACAGGCCTTTGTGACTTTCCTGCACTTAGCGCACGTCCGATCTGCTGTTTATAGATAATTGGAGAGATAGTCGGACGCAGAAGAATAACACCCGAAACATCATCAACGTGAACGCCCTCGTTAAGCATATCTATGCAGTAGAGCAATTTAAGGTGGTCAGAATTATCCTCCTTAAATTCATGAAAAGCCTTGCTTGTTTCAGGATCATTGGAATATGCTTCATAAATATGAGGCCTTTTATCCACCTTATGAAACCATTCGTCAGCCTTGTCTATCATATCGTCCATATGCTCACGATTTGCACAGAAAACGATATATTTTCCTGCTCTGTTTTCCATATGCTTATCAAAAATATCATCAAGCTTTTCTGCTTTATCTAACGCCCTGCGCAGTGCTTCAAGATATTCCTCAGCCTTGTCACGCATAGACTTATATCTTGCATTTTTCACTCTTTTTTCATATTCGTCAAGATCCTTCTGATATGAAAATATCGAGAGAATATATTTAGGCGGATCAAGGATACCACGAACGATAGCGTCGCCCAAAGTCATTTCACTTGCGATATTTCCGTCAAAAAGCTCGTCTGTCATATCACGCTGGTTATCAAGATAACGTATTGCTGTGGCAGACAGACCTAACAGCGGTGTATCTGGATACATTTCAAGCAATTTCTGAACGCCCATGCCCCAATATTCCGCACCGCATCTGTGAAATTCATCGAGTATTATGTAATCAGGTTTTATCTCCGAAAAATTCTCGTCAGATAAAAGCATAAGCTTGGCGTAAGTATAAAATTTCACATTATGCGGCTCATATCCACCGCTTGCCTCTTTTAAATTCTCAAGTTGCGTCTGATAGATATATCTTGACGGAGAAAGCCAACATATTATCTTATCGGAGTTGTCATAGCAGAGTTTAAAACCGATGAAACTTTTTCCTGTTCCGGTAGGGTGAACTACGGCAGCTTTATTTCGTTCAGCAAGCATTGACACCACAGCTTTATAGGCTTCTTCATTATGTCTGAACAGCTCTAATGCCACGTTATTCCCTCCTACTAAAACACATCATTTGGAGCAAGCAACGGGAATCGAACCCGCATCCCAAGCTTGGGAAGCTTGTAT
>OOCZ01000015.1_pt1 | contig 143439 bp, 110 predicted proteins | sample 1671631 | NCBI WGS metagenome assembly OOCZ01 (sample SAMN06348176, study PRJEB24527) | human gut metagenome | reverse complement strand
GGAGATTATTTATCATGAAAGACAAATCAATCAAACAACCATGGCCCCGGAGTGCGAAGATCACTGTGTGGGTTCTAAGCCTGATATTGGTTCCGGCATTGTTTTACGCCGTTATCGTAGATCCTAATCCATGCAGACACCAACCAGTTGTATTGGGATCGCCAAGAATTAGCAGCCTTCCAGTAGTCAAGTTACTAGCATACAAACTCAAAGACCAAAGGAACAAACACCCGGAGGATTTTCTCTCTCCTCAAACGGAAGATGAGAAGTTTATCAAAGAGATTCTGGATGCGGAAGATCCTAGGGAGTATCTGCAATCAATTGGTTACGATTGAATCATCCAACAGCCTGCTGTAGAGCCATCTACAGCAGGCTGTTGCTTTTCTTTTATCTGGTTCGTAAAATATTGCTCATGCGATCTTCTTACTGGCGACAACTCACTAAAGGGGCTTCGACAATTCATGGGGCCGGGTACGACAAGTTCATGTCTACGTTCCCGTGGCAGAGGGATGTAAAGTTCCTTCTCATCTGAAATAACAACTCTCCTACCGTCATATATATCAGACACAGGAACTTACCTGCCTGTCATCCTTCACAAAGCCGCCATGCCCCCATACCGGGCATGGCGGCTTTACCGTATCCACCCATCAACAACAAAAAAACAACCATCATGGCTATCAAACTCATCGCCAACTACAGCAAACGCCTCGGACTGCCGGGGTATTCCTCCCACCAATTCGAGGTATCCATCGAAACAGAAATCAGCAACACATCAGAGTTGCTTCTGGAAACGGAACGGCTCTACGGTTCCCTTCAAGCAGCCGTAGATGCCCAAATCCAACAGGTCGGGCTCGTTCCCGACGAACATTACGGCATACAACCTGCACAAACGCCGGTTCCCGGGGCTTTCGGTTCACAGACGATATCCATATCATCCGTGAGACAAACTCCTCCCGTAGGCGCTTCTGAGAACTCTATTGAACCTACTCCCGCATGGAAATGCTCGGAGAAGCAGAAAGCACTCATCATGGAACTGGCCGGGAAAGTCGGACTGGATGACTCTGCCCTGAATGAACTGGCTACCCGGAGATTCAACAAGTCCGTTGCCATGCTCAACCGCATGGAAGCCTCCGGGCTGATCGACGAATTGATGAATCACTCCGGCTCATCACCCAAACGTTCGGCATCGGGCAGGAACAACTACACCCGCCGTCCCGCTGCGACCTATGCCGGCAACTCCAACCCGTACTATCCATGATCGCTCTTGCAACCCGACCAATACGTTCATACTCCCTGCACCCAGCTATGGCATTGGAGAAGAAGCCTCCGAAGGAAACTTCTTCTCCAATGCCATACGCCCGGACTACCTGTCTCCTTCGTCGGTCAAATCGTATCTGTCGTGTTCCCTGCGCTTCTTCTTCGAGAAGGTGGCGCAGATAAGGAAACCGACAACGTCCGCTCTGCATGTCGGCAAGGCCATCCACGCAACACTCCAGTCCTTCAACCTCACCCGATGGCGGGGAGAGGACAGCAGTGAGGCAACCATGGAAGAAGCCTTCTCCGCCCACTTCCTGGAGTTGGAGAAGACGGAAGGTCCTGTGGACTATGCAGACGAAGAAACGAGACAGAAAGTGCGTTCCTGTGCATGGAACACCGTCAAGGCCTACATGAACTCTGACGAGGTTTCTTCGCAGATGCCCCTGGGAGTGGAAGTCGGCTTATCCGCCACCATACCCGGACTGCCGGTTCCTGTGCGAGGCGTCATCGACCTCGTCCAGCATGACCTGACGGCAGTGGACTACAAATCCGCTGCCGCCAAGCCGGATGCCGGGCATGCCGCCTTCGATCACGAACTTCAGCTGGTCACCTACCAGATGATGATCGAAGGAGCGACAGGAGACACGCCTCCGTCACTGGATCTGATCTACCTGGTCAAGACGAAAACGCCGCAGGTGATCAGAGTCAAGACTTCACCAGCCAACGAACAACGCAAGCAACGCATCATTAACCTGTACAAGATAGCCTACGAAGGCATCACCACCGAGCATTTCCATCCCCAGCTCGGGATGCAATGTTCCTGGTGCCAGTACAGGAAAGAATGCTCCGGGTGCTGTAAGAAGTGAGAGAAAGTAGTTATTCAGAAGTCTACCGTGAGGTATGGCTTCTTTTAGCTGGGATTAGTAGAACGAAGTGTATTTTACATGTAATCCCATTTCGTGCTTTCTTCCTTCAAGCCTTTAGCCAAATTATCTAAATCAGGAAAAATGTCCCAACGTCGAAGGTTCTGACTGTATAGGTATTCTCTTAATTCGTTTTTCTCTTCTTCTTTAATGATAAATTTTTGTGTCTCATGAACAGTGATTACAGAGCTTTCTCTTTTATCTGGTGAATCTACGGGTGGCAGGTGAAGGGTAAAGAAGGAGGACTGTCTAGATTGTCTTTGATTGTAAACACGTGGAGTAAGGGCGATTATCTTCCCGGAAACATTCTGAAATGATTTTAAAGATTGAGCTGCAATGATTTTTAGGTCTTCTTTTTTCGTGCAATTTATTATGTGTCCGGGATATTCGGCGGCAATTGTTTCGAAGTCCGGAGCCTTTATTCTAATTTCTTCTGCATCACCGAATACATAATTGATAAAAGCCTCTTCTATTTCCTGCTTTTCTTTGTAATTATAGCACCAGAGAGAATTATCAACCCCCAGATATGAACCATAAGATCCCGGGCTAATCCAATAAAGACAACTTTCTCCAGAGTTATCTCCACACTCATCGGGTTGGAGTGCAAACCATAAAGCAATTAAAGGATTTTCGGTCCAATCCAACAGTCGGGTAGGCAACCCGTGGTGCTGAGCCAAGTGATACCACTCTATGTTTGTGTATGATCTATTGAGAAAGGCTGCTCCTTCTCTCTTGAATTTGGATAGTAACCGTTTTTCTTTATAGCTAGCGCTATATTGACAAATTCCGTCATATATCATTTCAGTTACCGGTTCAACGTTTCTTAATATAGATGGAAGCAAATCCCATGTCGCATCCCTATGCCCTCTGTACCAACGGACGCTTTTCAATCCACCTCCATTTTGGCAGTCAATAAATTTCAGAAATCTTAAAACAGCAGAATTTTTTTTAATGTACCAGTTCATTACAGGTAAGAGACAGAAAAGTTATAATGTACAGAGCCAAATGTCAGATCAAACATGTTGATCTGAACATTTCACAATCACGAGGGTCAAAAATTTGTCAATGTTTCTTTTTATGGCTCCTTACGAGTTTTCTTCGCAAATACCTTTAGGCGTAGAAGCAGGGCTAATGGCTACCGATTCCAGTATGAGGCGTCATCGCCCCCCAGTCACACGGCCTAAGGCAATAGATTACGAGTCAGCCTTTCGATGTCCTTGGAAGAACTATTATGAACGGTACTGTATTGCCAAAGCAACTCCATCTGCTAACTACCCTCAACCTTGATTTGCTACCTGTTGAATCTGAATCGCAGGTGAAATTCGAGTTCTAACCTCGTTATAAACAGCGATATCGACGCCTTCGGCTACCTCTAATGACACGGCTAAACCATATGCAATAGGACTCTGGATTTTTCCAGCATCTTCACGGCAATTCACTTTGATTTCGATAACATCTCCATCGATGAACGGTTCCGCTTGTTGGCCCTCGAATACTTCATGTTGAACTGTTCCCTTTCGTACGGTTCGGCTATCTGCATCACTTCGAGTTGGGGCTAAGCTGTTATTGAGCATTTCAAACCATAAGTTTGCCGTTCGATATTTTTGAGTGCTTGCCGAGATAGGGGACAACCAAGCTAAGGTAACAGTCAGGCGTCGCCACTCCGGGCGCGATCCCAGTGATGGAGGCAAAGGCAAACTGAAAACGTGAGCTTCGCCATCAGAAAGTTGCCCGAAACCCAACACCGTTGCCCTCTGTTCTGTGCAATCCAGAACACGATCCACTATCGGCATGCCATAACCGATCCACCGGCTAATCAGTCCTCTGAGCTGGCGACCATTTTCAGGGGTTCGAAGTGCCTCAGAAATGCTTGAACCTATATCGCCCCACGAGCAACCATGAACCAACATAGCCTTTAACAAGGGAACTTCATAATTTGATGGGTCGACTTCATCCGCTTGCTCATTGAAGATTTGCTGTAAAGAGTCGTAACAAATGCCTGCGGCTCTGCTGATCAAAGCAGTCGCATTGCTCGTTCCACAAGTGTAGGAGGTTGCGTTTAATTCTCCAACAAGGCTCCCGGGTGAGGCGACTTTGTTACCAGGGGGAGAGAGAAAAATAGCTGGCTCAATTGTTACGGGATTAGTGGACTGAAAAGGATGCCGGTACCACTGTCTCCCTCCACAGAAGATAACGTCGGGTTTTATTGCACGTCGATAACCGCTGCCAAATGCAGAAATAGGACTGGGCAATAGAGAACTGAAGGGATCTATCCTGTTTCCTTGGTAGGCAACTTGTGCCTCATCTTGATGTACTGCCCCAACGCTGATACCGTTAATCGTTTCGGCTGGCGAAAGAAGTCTCCTGTGCCGTGCATCTCGGTACAGAGCCCTTATTGTAGCTGCTTCAAATTCGTCAGCCTGGAATGAATCGAATTCTTCCCGAGGTACTCCCAAGGAAATTGATGTTGGATGATTCCCGGCACTGACGACAAACAACACGCCATACTTCACGCTCAACCAGTCTAGCAATCTCGCCAGCGGGCTCATTGAGTGGGTGAATTGGCGAGCTGGGTCACCGACTGACAAGTTGATTACTTTAATTTGAGGTGCTACCGGGGCTTCCTCCTGATCTCCTTCGAATAATCGCTTAACTGCTCTGTGGATAAGATCGACCACAAGGCAATTTTCCGGAATCCCTTCTGGTCGAAGCGTACTGTACCCGCCCAGCGGTTTCATGATAGGTCGAACGTAAACCGGTCTGGAGAGAGGAGGCTGTGGCTGATTCAGGTCACCATGGACAATGAGCGATGCCATTGAGCTGCCATGAATTCGCTCCGAAGCCGTGTAATCAGCTTCCCAGTTATCTGGATCGTCAACTATCAAACGACCCGCCAACAAACTGTGATTCACCATCGGAACTCCATCAAAAAGAGCTACGATAGGATTGCCAGTAGGTAGTGGCATCTCTTCAAACTGGCCTATTTCTACATCACCTTCGGCAGGGGTGTCTCCGACCACCATTTGTCCAACAGGTCTAAAGAACATGACGTTTTCACACTTAACAAGCTCTGTATTTGGATTCTCCGCGATATCTCGGATAGCGTGAGCTGGCAATTCGGCCAAGAGTCCATGATAAGCGATGCTCTCAATTACTGACTGGCTTAGTATTCGACCTCCTGCTTGCTGAACGAGGTTCGCAACTTGACTCGCGCTGACTACGCGAAGCTCATTGTTTCCACGAAACCAAAGTTCAACCTCAAACGGAATGACCCGATCACCGTCGCATTCAAGATCTTCTTGCCAGATATCAATTACGCCAGTTTCAAAAAGCCTGTCTTGAACATCCCACCGACGGATATTTTTCAGGTGCAAGAACACGTCGCGGAACTTTGTAAGACCACGCTCGAATTTCATGCTTGGATCAGCTTGATAGTGTCGCCACAAGGCTAGCATCTCATCAAGGGCTCGCTGATTGGTCATTACCAGATACAGGCGGCCATTCAGCTTCTTTTCAGGATTATTCTCATTATAAAAATCTTGGTCGGGTGCAATCTCGGTACTTTCGAGTTCCCCCATCCACTCGAGCCCCTTAATACGTTTCACGGCATTGGAAAAATTGTCCACGCTACCAATGATCTCGATGACTAAAACCTGTTCTGGATCGATACCTGCAGTGTTTTGCTGAATTTCAACTTTACGGGCTTCAAACGCTGTCTGCAATTGGTTGAATATCGGCGAAAGGCGTTGACCTTGTCGCGTTACGGTGGGCTTATGAACGCGTCCGAACTGGGGAGACTGTTTTGTTCTATCGGCCAGTTGAGGTGTCGGGAAAAGGAGTAGTGGACGTTCAGGCATCTTTCACCTCCTGTTTATCCTGTTGCGCTACGGTAACTGATCTTGCAGACCAACTCTGAAGAGTTTTGGATACGATATCCCTCATGTCGACGTTAGGTTGTTCTAGCACATATTGACGAAACACGGTCATGCCAAACTCTTCGACTTCCGCGAAATTAGACCCTTGGAGGCGTTTTGCCAACGTACTAGGAGCATATCCCAAAGGTATCTTGACTCGACGTTCGAACTTTTCGACCCACTCTGTCAAGCGTGCCCGTGTTGGACCCGGTAGCGTCATGCGAACCTGGAAGCGTCGCCATACCGCACGGTCCAGTAGTTCGGCATGATTGGTTGCCCCGATAACCATGACATGGCTTGGCAAGTTGTCGATTTGCATGAGTAGCGAACTAACCACGCGCTTGATCTCACCAGTTTCGTGAAGATCACCGCGCTCCTTACCAAGTGTTTCAAACTCGTCAAAGAAAAGAACGCACTTTCGAGTAGAAGCGTACTCGAACAGTTTCTTCAAGCGGACCGCTGTCTCGCCCAGGTATGTGCCGACGACACTCTCATAACGAACTATAAGCAGAGGAACCATTAGTGCTTCTGCAATAGCTTCGGCCAACGATGTCTTCCCATTGCCCGGAGGTCCAATAAGAAGCACACGATTGCGGGGTTCTAAGTTATATGATCTGAGCAAATCGGTCCGGTGTTGTTCCTGAATCAGACTCTGGCAAATCTGCTGCACCTCACTTGGCAAAATGAGATCGGAAAGCTTTCGCTGGGGCATGACCTCATGGAACAGATTGCCCATGCGTTGATCTAGCATAGAAACACCGCCATTGGTGATGGGGCGTTCAGCTGTTGTAGCGTTGAGAAACTCCTCAAGTTTTTCGGCCAGCACTTTGTGCTGCTTGGTTCGTTCTTCGGCTATGATCGCTTCGACGATTTTTCTAAAGCTGGCCTTGTCGCCTTGTACGCCGGATTGGACAAGGCGAAGGAGTAAATCCGCTCTTGCCATTATTTGCCTCCTATTCTTGTTACTATTTGATTGTGCCACATGGGTAATCTGAGGGCTTCTTCCTGAATATTGTCAGGGATTTTAGAGAATAAGTAGCCGTAATTTTGCTCTGGGACAAGCCCTTTGGCGTCACAGCAGAGGAAGTTCTGTTTAAGTAGAATTGAAAGTTTCAGCATCTGTTCGTTATTGCTATATTAGTTCGGTCATGGCCGCTCCTTACTGCTGTGATTGATGCTCTTGCAGATCGGTTCATTGCTCGCGTTCAGCCATTTTTCGTCCATAGTCTTCATTCATTATATTTTCTGTAAGAGCCCGAAGGCTTCTGAAAAACGAGAACACAATGCTACAAACCAACCCCCACAAGCTACATTGATGGGTTTTCTAAATCAAGTGGATTTGCAGACAGGACGACGGGACATAACAATTTATCAGCAAGAACGGCTCAGTAAATCAATACATAATAGATGAGGTGTCCTATTTTTGAACTCTTTACTCTGAAAATTCCCCTCTTGCCACGTCATATATCCATGAGGAAGTAGATTCTCTACTTTCTGCCAGTGCCCGCCTCCCGGCCTTGTTCCGGGAGGCGGGCTTTTTGTTGCAACAAACCAATCATCAATGAATATGAATACTCGTACATCCACACGCGAACTCTATCGCAATCGCGACAACAGCCCGCTGGACAGGGTCCAGATCCGGCGTGTCGCACCCTCCGTCTTCGCCGACCGCGAAGACGACAGCCGCTCGGAGAAGTACCGCTTCGTTTCCTCCGACTCTCTGCTCGACCAGATGGAAGAGGCCGGGTTCCTCGTTGTCGGAGCCCAGGAACAGCGTACCCGGAAACCGGACGGCACACCTACACGCAAACACCTGATCCGCTTCGCCCACCGGGACGTGCTGGAACGCACCCGGGACGAACGCATCGAAGTGGTCATGATCAACAGTCACAACGGCAGCTGTTCCTACCAGCTCATGGCCGGGATCTTCCGGCTGGTGTGTACCAACGGCCTGATTGTCGGGGCTCGTATTGCCGCGATCAACATCCGCCACATGGGACATACCGGGGAAGATGTGATTGCCGCCAGCCTTCAGCTTGCCGAAGAAACACCTCGCATTATGAACGACATCCGCCGCATGCAGGGAGTCGCACTACCTTACAAGCGGCAGGTAGAATTTGTTCATGAAGCGGCCCGGGTACGCCTGGGAGACGACTATGAACAAAAGATTCGCCCCGAAGCTCTTTTGTCACCCCGGCGATGGAACGATATCGGATTCACGGCAGGAGGTTCGGCTACCGTCTGGCAGTGCTTCAACCGGGTTCAGGAAAACCTGATCCGGGGAGGAGTCCCTTTGAAGCCACAGGAAGGAGGCGTTTACCGTCGACGTTCCCTGCGGGCATTCAACGGTATTGACGGCAACACGCGACTGAATCGAGAGCTCTGGGATCTGGCCGATAGCTACACCCTGCACAACTGACTCGAGACGACCATGAGAAGAAAACATCATCTCAGAGTGAAGCATATGGGAAGGACTCCTTCCCTGACCGGATTGGAGCTGTCCATTCTCCTGTACCTTCACGGTGACTTCGAACGAAGCGATGAGGAAATCATAGCGGAATGCCGAGGCATTGAACAGGAAAGTGTCAGGCATGCCGTCCGTGGTCTGGCCGGAAGGGAGTTCATCATCCGTACGAAGGAAGAGGAATTCCTGCTTCGGTCTAATTGCTGGCTGATTACGTATGCCGGACGGTTGGCGCTCAAGCAATGGGTGTCCTCCGCAGCTCCGGTTCGTCGATCATCCCGGACAAAAGTTCCCGCATGAGGCACGGCCATGAACATGAAAGACCTCCTCATCACCCTGGTGGCGCTCGTACTGCTGTGTCTGCTGGGACCGATTGTCGTCGGCATCCTGTCGGCTCTGGTGACCGTGGCTCCGTACCTGCTCGCCGTGCTGTTGATCCTGGGCATCGTCGCCTTCTTCTGCAAGTAACCCCGATTACAAGAACCAAAAGAATGAAAACGATACCCATCATCGCTCAACTGCGTTCCTCGAGCGAATACGATACGGATGCTCCGTATGTGTACATGGAACTGGATACGGAACTATTGGCCCGGATCGAAAAGGCCGTGTCGCTTTACAGCAGACATCAGCATGATCCTTCGCTGAGGTTGAGCAAGCTGACAATTCACGGTCCATCCATGACGACTCTGGTGAACCTCCCGGTACTGACGGAAGAACAGCAGGAGACTCTGAACGACGACGAAAGCATTCTGCTGGATTCTCCGATTCCGGATGTGGAGCTGGATACACTGGAAAGCTGCATCCGGCTCTGTGGTGAGGGCATCGACATCCTTGATGCCCGGTGCCTGTATGCCGTCGCCTGTAACAAACACACACGGGACATGTATGAAGCCAATATCGGGGCCGTACTGAGACACCGGCTCGATTCCCGCCATCATCCCGGAAAGGAGGACTTTGCCTGATGCTGACGATTGAAAAGTACAAGGGCACCCGCTTCTGGGCCGTCTTCCGCGACGGAGAGCTGTTGGCCGTGACCGTGTACAAACGTGGAGCCGAGGCGATCGTCAGGACACTGGAGGGCACGGGCTGATGCTCGCCTCCATTCAGCAGCTCTTCTTCATCATGAAGGAGAGCTGTTTTTTAGATGTCGGAGGGAGAGAACAATCATCATGAAAGAGTGAAATAGAATTTCCCCAGAATTCACGGAAATAAAAACCATGTCCGAAAATGGCCAGACTTTTTTTAGTTTCCTGGTATCATTCAAACGAGATGGACACGACGACGAACCACAACCACGCCCTGTATGAAGCATTCAAGGCGAAGGACGCCCGCTTTGACGGACGTTTCTTTGTGGGGATATCATCCACAGGAATATACTGTCGCCCGGTGTGCAGGGCAAAACAGCCGAAGGAGGAGAATTGCACGTTTTACGCCACCGCCGCCGAAGCGGAACAAGCCGGATATCGCCCTTGTCTCCTGTGTCGTCCGGAGTTGGCTCCCGGGTCATCCGTTACAGATTCTACCGCCAATTTGACTCGCCGGGCGATCAGGATATTGGAACAGAACTGCGATAGCGGGTGGAATCTGGATCAACTTGCAGGGCAATTGGGCTGTACAAGCCGTCATTTACGGCGTGTTTTCACGGCGCAATACCATGTATCGCCCGTACAATACCTCCAGACGTGCCGTCTGCTTCTTGCCAAAAACCTGCTGACGGATACAAATCTGTCGGTACTTGATGTCGCCATGGCATCCGGGTTCGGCAGTCTGAGGCGTTTCAACGATCTGTTCAAAAGACACTATCGCCTCTCTCCTTTAGCATTAAGAAAGGAAGGGTCGAAGGACAATCGCCCGAGTGACGGCATTACGCTGGCTCTTGGATACCGCCCTCCCTACCGTTGGGAACACATGCTGGCCTTTCTCTCCGAACGGGCTATTTCCGGAATTGAAACGATAAAAAACGATCAATATTCCCGAACTGTAGGCCTGTTTACAGCGGAACGGAAACACGTCCAGGGGTGGATTCGAGTAAAGCATCACCCGGAAAAAAATGCTCTGGCCGTCACCATGAGCGAAAACCTGCTGCCCGTCATCCCTCTGGTTCTGGCAAGGGTACGGCATCTGTTTGACTTGAACTGTGACCCGAATACCATTTATCGGACACTTATTTCCATGAATAAAATACGACCCGGCTTATGCATGGAGGGAATCCGTCTTCCCGGCTGTTTCAACACCTTTGAAATGGCGGTACGTGCCATACTGGGGCAACAAATATCAGTCAAAGCTGCCGGTACGCTGGCCGCAAGAATCGTTTCCGCTTACGGCACTCCTGTCTGGACGGGAATAGCGGGGCTGACGCATCTTTTTCCCACCCCTCAGGAGATATTGGCGCTGGGAGGCGCCATCGAAAATGCTCTCGGTTCATTAGGCGTCACCTCGGCGAAATCGAGAGCCATTTATGACCTAGGGCTTGCCTTGGCAAACAAACAAATCAATTTGAACCTGTTTGCCCAACCGGAAGAGGAAATGAAAAAACTGACATCCATCAGGGGCATTGGAAACTGGACGGCACGGTACATCGCCATGCGGGCGATGGGATGGCCGGACGTTTTTCTGGAAACGGACTTAGGGGTGAAAAAAGCACTCAAGACCCACACGACTCAAGAATTGCTTGTTCTGGCAGAGTCATGGCGACCTTGGCGCAGTTACGCGACCATCAATCTTTGGAATACTTTATAGACAAACAATCGAAAAATACCATGTACTACTACACCACTCACCCCTCGCCCGTTGGCGAAATAACCCTCGCCTGCGATGGCGTGAATCTCGCCGGTCTCTGGATGGCGGGGCAAAAATACCACGGAGATACCATTCCGGAAGAAATGACGAGAAAAGACAACTTGCCCCTATTCGATGCTGTAAGGAACTGGCTGGACAGATATTTTTCCAAGCAAAAACCGGCGATTACGGAACTGCCGCTGGCTCCCGTCGGAGGAAATTTCAGGCAGAATGTCTGGAACATTTTGTGCGAGATACCCTATGGAGAAGTCATCACCTACGGCGATATCGCAAAAAAAATGGCCGTCAAGACAGGCAAAAAAAGCATGTCCAGTCAGGCAGTAGGAGGGGCAGTCGGACACAATCCCATCTCCATCATCATCCCTTGCCATCGAGTAGTAGGGGCCTACGGCAACCTGACCGGTTACTCCGGAGGCATCAACACAAAAATAAAGCTGCTGGAGTTGGAAGGCGTGGACATGTCTTCCTTATTCATCCCGAAGAAAGGTACGGCCCTGTAATTCCTCATTCTTTTGAAACAATGTCGCCTGTACTTGTCTTATTTGAAGTTACCGTCAAACCAGATGGCATGAACGATTATCTAGCCATTGCTGAAAAGCTGAAAGAAGAACTTGCTCACGCCAGAGGGTTTCTCCGGGCAGAACGTTTCTCAAGCCTGACCAATGAACGGAAACTTCTCAGCCTGTCCATGTGGGAAAATGAAGCCTCCGTCAATGAATGGCGCAATCAACAAAATCACCGACGAGGACAGGCGAAGGGACGGCATTCACTCTTTGAACATTACTCCATTACAGTAGTTACTCCCCTTCGTTCCTATACTGACAAAAAGCGGGAAAAGGCTCCGGAAGACAGCAACGAGTTGTTCGGTTGCTGAACAATTTCCGTATAGAAGAGCAAACTGGAACGGTAGAAATCATGGAACAAATCCGAAAATTTCCATGACCTGCGGAGACGAAAATTCCGGAAAGCCATATCTAGATAGTGTAAACAATTAAGAAAAATTGATAATAATGATCAGATGCCCGAAATACCGAGACATCAATTGCGAGACGACCAATGGGAAAAAATCAACAGATCGGTAAATCCAGAGGAGGAAGAACAAGCAAGATTCACGCTCTTTGTGATTCACACGGTAATCCGATGAAGTTTATTTTGACGGGAGGAGAAGAATCGGATTACAAGCAAGCTCTTGCTTTACTGGAGGGAAAGCGGGCTTGCTTTGTTTTGGCTGATCGAGGCTACGATGCGGACTATATTGTTCAAGCAGTTGAACAGATGGGGGCTATTGCCGTTATTCCTCCCAGAAAGAATCGTCGTGACCAAAGACCATACGATGCCCATTTGTACAGGGAGAGGAATCTTGTCCAGAGACTTTTTCTAAAAATGAAGAGATTTAGAGGATTTGCCACACGGTACGAGAAGTTGGCTTCTTCCTTTCTTTCCTTTGCTCACTTCATCGGCATTCTTATCTGGCTTGAATAATTGCCTACACTATCTAGTCTTATTGCGGATATTTCCAACCCTATGGATGATTGGGTTTGGCATGGCTCCCGTTCAGCAGCTCTTCTTCATCATGAAGAAGAGCTGTTTTTTAGCTGCCATACAAAGGTTCCGGTTTACGATTCCGGATTTGCTTCTTTATGAAGCAGAGTAGGACTGGAATATGACAAGTGCCGATGGTTCCCCCGAACTGCGAACCATTCCCACAAGGACGGTGTACCCGTCCTTGCCATACGCCGTCGCTTCGCTTCCGGCGTATGGCAGGAATGCTCCCCAGTTCGGGAATATCATCAGTACCTGTCAGCGCGTGTCCTCAACGATTTCATCAAAGACCAGGCCGCCGCAGCCCAGCTCTCCTCATCCGCAGGCATCCCGTACACGGACGCCCTGCGCCAGGTGAACTACCAGACCCAGCAGCAGCGCGAAGGCGAGGAAGCCCAGAAGAAGCAGCAACAGGCCCAACAGGTCAACGCCCGGCTCCTCCTCGACGAGATGAACAAATACGCCCAGGCAAAGCTCGGCGAGGTCCCGCGCAGCGAAATGCCTCAGGTCTGCGCCTGTGACGCAGAAGAGAGCGACGACATCCCGACCGGCAAGCTGGAGTTCGTTTCCCCGGACAAGCTCAAGAAGACCCAGGAGAAGATCAACAAGACGAAAGCCCAGGGCATCGCCAACGACTGGGCCAACGCAGGCAAGGAGCCCGTCCTCATCTCCCGGGACAACTGGATTCTGGACGGACACCATCGCGTGGAAGCGGCGAAAACACTGGGCAAGCTGGTTCGCGTTGTCAGAGTCGATCTGCCCGGGCGCAAGGCCCTGACCAAGCTGCAAGAACTCGAAGAAGACATAGATTCGTGATTGTGGTATAAAATCGCATTTCATGTCTTCCCGGTAAAGCGATATTGCTACTGTCATACTGGTATCGTTATATTGAAATATCTCCTTTGCGAATGTTATGTATACATGAGAAAGGAGATTATTTATCATGAAAGACAAATCAATCAAACAACCATGGCCCCGGAGTGCCCGGGTGACGGTGTGGGTTCTTGGTATCTTGTTGTTTGTTGCTTCGGCCAATGTGTGGCTTCTTTGCGAAAAAGTTCAAGAGTACAAGAACGCTCCACGTGTTAACTTCATACTTCCCGACCTTAGTCAGTTTGGACCTGATTGGGAACTGCCTATTGCAGAACCGTGCATAGATCCAGATTCTTACTGACTGACGTTTATACACAATACCCTGCTGTGGAGGGCTCGACAGCAGGGTGTTTCCTGAATAACTCAAAGAAAGGAGATCATCATGAAAGAAACTAAACAACCGTGGCCCCGGAGTGCCCGGGTGACGGTGTGGGTTTTGGGGGTGGGTTTTGTTATTGCGTTAACGGGCATAGCGCTTATGTATCAGAGATTACAGATGCTGGAGCGCTCAAATAACCTTCTGCTGGACTACTGGGGAGACGCTGTTCTTTCTGACCCAGCGATAGACAACATCTGCACCGATGCGCATTAACACCACAACACCCTGTCGTAGAGTCTACTACGACAGGGTGTTGTTTTTCTTTTAGCTGAGAGCTAAAATGTTGGTATGCAAAAACCAAATACATCATATCGGTTAAGTATAAATATGCAACATAATAGTCCCAACCTTTCGAAGTTTCCTTTGCTGGATGGCATCTTAAAGAGAGCCAGTGAGATTCAGCATGAGCATATGCGCAGAGCACAGGATCAGCCTGCCATTATTGAGCAGAAGGAAGGATTAAGGCGAAATCCTAGGTATGTTGGTAAGCCTGTGAGGTCATTGTTTGCACCAAAAGATAGAGAGATCGACAACAGAGCATATGCCCAGGCTCCTTATTCCCGTTTGCTTGACTTCGAGAAGATTAACCAGCAGAGAGCGCAAAACAACACGCTCCTTCCTGTCCCGGAGAAAACGAATCTTCTGCCGGATCTCTACCAGGCTGGTGGAAAGTCATATCATGGCGGTTCTGCAAGATTAAGACCTGTACTGATGCCAAATGAAGGGGCTGTTATCGACGGACGTAATTTACACCAGACACCGTCCATGCCTCCTTATCAGATGAGAGAGTACGGCTACGATAAAGGCTACACGCCCAGTATCACATCCGGGTATTCCCACGAAACCAACCATGTCAATAACTGGCCGACTGTTTCCAACGAGGAACATATCAGACGCCAGCAAACTGCGTCCCCGGGATTCTCGAACGATGTTTACGCATATAAACCAGCAGAAGGCACGCAAGTCATTGCAGCCAGGAAGAGGGAGGAAGCCGCACGGGCAAAGGAACGCGGTCTCCCTCCGTACGAGATCAGCACCTCCGGACAACTGGAAGGGTCCCTGGCTAATCTCATTGAGGTAGATCCTTCATCACCGGTAAACACCGATCTGAAGGGAGAGGAGCAGCGGCTGCGAAACTATATGCGTTCTTCCGCAGAGGACTATGATCGCCGCAATAAGCCGCAGATCAATTTGTCTGAGCTTGAGCATCCGGCTGAGTATGTACCGAAGCCGATGGCAAAGCAAGAGATAGACTTTCGTAAAAGTGTAAAACAACCTCTCTTTCGGTTGGATGCTGTTAACAAAGGTCTTCCGGCTGAGTATATGAGGCCGGCCGAGTTCGGCAAGAGGGAGGGTCATATTTCGCTTTCTTCTCCGATGTTGCCCACGACATCCACTCCGTATGCCCCGGGAACATGGGCCGGGCATCCAGTCGTACGCAATATAGCCAGGACGTACGGGAAGACAGTGCCGGATATTGCGAAGGATGAGAGGGGAAGCAAGCCTGTTGCTCAGCAGCCTATACCACCAACACAACCTCAACAACCCGCCCAAGCGCCACAGCAGCCCCCACAGCAGGCTCCCGAAGTCCCGGCGCTCGCCAAACAGGCCAGGGTTGCTTCCACTCTCAACTCATCGTACAATAGCCTCATGAACCAGGCACGTATGAGGAAGATCGCCGCAACCCTAAGAAAATAGCCATGCCCACAGATCCCAACATCCCCCTCATCCTGATGCGGAACCTTCCCGTATCGACTGCTACAGTAACGGCTGACTACACGTTTGTTGCCGTAGCCGGGAACAGGAACACGGTGCGGGTGCCGTGGAGCACGCTATCGGCCGGGTTCATCACAGTTTCCCCGGCGATACCTGCCGGGCCAACTTCCGAAGGAACAGAGGGGCAGCTTGCATGGGACAGCACCGGTGTATACACATACACAAATGGCGCATGGGGCAAGTCACCCAGGGTTGGAGTTGATTGGGGTGACCTGACCAACGATGCCCGGTTCCTTTTGGTCAATAAGGTCATGTCGTTGAGTGATGTTGAGATAGCCAATGTACTGAAGACTCTCGGGATAGGCTCTGCAACGAAAGAGAAGGCCGGGCTAGTTACTCTCGCTACAACAATGGATGAGAATAAGGGCAATGTCCCTACGACGGCTCAGGTGGTCGACTACGTGGACGAACAACTCAAGAGTATTGAAATCAGCGGTGGTGGAGGAGATAAGATCTCTGCATACCAGGGTGGTGTCGACATCAAAGGACCGAACGGAGAGCTTATTCTTACATACGACGCTACGGAAAGGATTTTGCATGGTCTCCATCATGTATCGAAGTATCATTCATGGGACCTGGGTCGATGTATGCGTTTGGGCAGACGTTCCTCTTCAAGCGTTCTACCCACGGGATCGTTGTTGGCGTCGACGAGATTCCGGAGACTGTCCGTCAGGCCCAGCACAAACAGGACGGCGGCATAGTTGCCCATGGATACACTGGGGTCGCCTTTTTCAAGCCGTCCCAGAGTTGCCCGAGAGATGAAAGCACGTTCCGCCATAAGAGTTGTAGGAATACGCCTCCTTCTGCGGGCATCCCGGATATCTGCCCCCAGCTTCCTGAGAGCGGCTTTGACTGGCCCCGGCAATGGGGATGTACTTTTCATGAGTCTAATATGAATCATATAATAGACAAAAACAAGAAATATGGTTTATATATGAGGCATAGTTATTGCTTCTAGAGTTTCAAGAAGGTAAGACGATGGCGTTTGTGCATTCAACCCATTCCAGGTGTAGCGAGTCGCCTCTCCATTGGTTCAACCGGCTTCTCCTTACTCCTTACGCCACATAGTCACAGCCTTCGCTCCGCTCGACTGTGACTATGTGATTCGTATCATAGCATTGAACCATTGAGGCGTATTCTCGCTGCTTGCCCAAGGAAGGCACAGCCTTCCTTGGCGTGTACTCTTTGTCCTTAGTCTCAGGATTAAAAGAAAGGGTAGAATGTTTTTGATTTAGCTAAGAAGTTCTTTTTATCGACGTGACGACGTAATAATTTTTTGGCATTCTCCGACAGATTGTCGGCGTGAAGATCACAGCCAGAGATGATCCATTTGATAATTTCCTGCACAGTTTCTTTATATTTTTCTCTGGACTCAATTTGCCACATCCATGCTATGAATCCACTAGGGTCTTCTTGTGGATCCTTAAATTCAAAAGGATGGATACTTTTTATTACCTTGTCCAAGGCTTGATGTGCCGACCTCATCGCCAGAAAGACTCTTTCCATTAGCATCTCAAAAATAGGTGAATAGACATATGTTGCCATAGAACATCCGTCTATCTTGTATGCCTTGAATCCAGTGTTCCCTTTTTGTCGCAGCTCGGCACGGATCATGTTCAAGCTTTCTGCATAAATAGATAGCTCCACTCCTCTTTTGCAGTAGACGATAACCCCATTTCGGGGTTCGTCAGTAGCATTGTCTTTCCCGTAGTTTCTGGGGATAACTTTTTTCGCAGTTGACTTAAACGCTTTACGTAAGGAGGAAATAAAACAGGGTGCATCATTGCAAGGAAATGCCCAGTCTGTCTCAACGAGTTTGATATCACCTTTTGACAAAGCTCTCTCCCAAGGCAAATAGCCATTACACACAAATTCCTTCATACGAGTTTCATTAACAGCGTTAATCAATGATTCGTAGGCAATTTGCAACACTCCAGCGCATGTATTCTTCATCCCTTTGATAAAGCTATCCTGACTCATGTCTTCGGGTATGATGTTGTCCTTGTCGGATTCTATATCCGGATTCCTGTAGAACGAGCGCATGGCTCCCTCTGGAGTATTTCCCCATTCTGTCGAGAGTCCCGGGTGGTGATATAGCGCTCTTTGCGGGTTACAGAATATATTGACTGTCCACTTCAGCTCGCAGTGTATAACAACTCCGTCCTTGTCCAAATATTCATATAGGTGTAGATAGTGATTTTGATCGAAGCTTTTTTCATCTTTCGCAGGGAGATGAAGCTGTTTAGGTAATTTCCCCGGTTTTGTTGGTTCCGTCAAGGATCCTGGGGAAATATGGGAAAATACACCCGGGAATCGTCCTGTACAGTAATGGGGCTGATAATCCTTTCTTGGATGTACCTTGTAACCAATTTTCCTGATACGCGTCTCGCCAAAACGTGGTTTTGGCGATGCTTCTTCTTTTTCCTTAATGTCGGAGTATCCTCCGTATATTAGGCCCCTTGGATAGGGAGTATTTTCCTCCCAGTTTGTACAACTGGTCAATGTTTCGATCAGATTCTTTAGGATGAACTGTTTATCTTGATTTGTCGAAAATACAGAATCGAGTTGCAACGTGTAAGTAGCAGAGAAAACCATCTTGTCCACCGTTATTCTGGGAAGTGAGGTCATACCGTTTAATGTAAATGGGGTTTTAGCCAATTCTCGAACGGTTCGTTCATGAGGAAGAACGACTGCGAATGATTTTTGGTGTAGATTACCTACAGTAATATCTATAGAGGGGTTAATAGTCATTGTTGCTTGTGAACTCGGAGCAGGCCTCGAAGGTAAAAATGGTGCCTTCAAGTGCTCCATGTTCCTGAAGGGTTAGTAAAATTAATATATGGAAGTTTCTGTTGAACTTCCCCTTTCAAGTGTTTATGAGACGCTGAGAGTCTCTCCCGGTTATTACCGGGGAACCTACTTTCGTGGTGAAAGTGGGTCAATTATCCTATGAAGTATTATGAGAAATGCCCCTGTGGTTGCAACCCGGCGAACTCGCTGGGGTTGGAACTCAAGAGAGGGATATGAGGAGCTAGACCACCCTTTCTTGTACGTCCCGGGATCATGGAGACCCCCATATGGAAGCTTTATAGCTTCGACGATGTCCCATGCTCAATGACGAGTGGCGGACAACAAAAGTCAATTACAACATCAAGGCAAAGAGGTCAATAAAAACAACAAGTCAATGCTCTGTATCCTCCGGCAGAACATTGAACCATGCCTCGCCCTCGGCTACTCGTACGCCTTTCCGGTAGTGCTTTTCTGTCATGTTGGTGCCTGCGTGCCCCAGCCACATGAATACCCTGGGAATGTCGTGTGTCTTGGCAGAAAGTAGGAAACTAATGTATGATACAAGGTTCTATTGCAGACCGACCACGGAGAAAAGGGCTATGATCATTGTATTGTAGAGAGAAATAAATTAGTGTAGATTCGCATCTGGGATCAAAATTTATTTCCCACTGTCTTACAATGGCTTCTGACAGCAACCATGTCCCCTGAATGTCCCCTAGTTTGTCAAAAAATAAGATTTTTAACCTCTCTCCCCCAGAAACAAGTAACCCCTTTCAAGCTATTAACTTAAAAGGGGTTATATGGTGCGCCCGAAAGGACTCGAACCTTCACAGAGTTGCCTCCACTAGAACCTGAATCTAGCGCGTCTACCAATTCCGCCACGAGCGCACATGGTTTGGTAAGAACGGGGCTTATTATGCACGGCGGCGCCGGATTGGCAACTATTTTCCTTCACATGAAAAAATTTTTTTCCCAAGGCGCCTTCCTGCCTCCAGCCGGGACCGCCTGGAAACGATATAAGGGCTTCTCAAATCTTTCCGTATGCAGTAGTCTCCCCCCAGCATCAGAGGCATCACCATTGCAGGCTTGTGAATGAGACTAATGAAAAACCGCTATTGAACCGTTTTGAGGTCATGGAAATGGGGTTCGGCCTGTGCACACTGGCCGCATTGATGTGGCTGCTGTGGTGGAACGGCTTCGGGGAAATTCATGAAGACCAGCTTTCCCTGCGCTATTTCCGCGAAATTCTCTCCTTCCTGGTGCTGGGCCAGCTCACGGGCGTCATCGGCATTTTGCGGGAAAAATGGCTTGCCAGGGCCATCCGCAACCCCCGGTGGGTAGAACTGGGGCTGGGGCTGGTGATTCTGGTCATGCTGGCAGGCGACTTTTTCCATTCCACCTTTATCTCCAAAATAGAGCTTCAGAACATTTTCCGCGCGCTCTGCCTCTGCTACGGAGCCGCCCCTCTGCTGAACCTCAAGGAATATTTTTTCCGCATCGCCCGCCGGAACAGGGGCTTCCACCTCCCGCGCATTCGTCCCGCCCTTCTTTTCCTGCTTACCCTGATTGCCTTCATTGCGCTGGGAGGAACTCTTCTCATGTCGCCGGGAGCTACCAAGGACGGCATCGTCCTTTCCGCCACGGACGCCTATTTCATCAGCACCAGCGCCGTCTGCGTCACGGGGCTGGTCCCCCTGAATGTTCATGAACACTTCACCAATTACGGACAGACCATTTTGCTGGTGCTTTTCCAAGTGGGAGCTTTCGGCATCATGACGTTCACTTATTTCGTCTCCCTGATGGTTGGCCAGGGGTTGAGCCTGCGTTCCAAAGTAACCATCAGCAACCTGCTGGATGAAGAAGGCATTGCCCAGGTAGACCGGTTCATCAAGAATATTATTGCCGTCACGTTCGGGGTGGAAGCGCTGGGCGCCATAGGCCTCTATTTTTCCTGGAGACATGTTCCGGGGCTGGAGGGAGACACGCTCTGGTGGTACGCCGTCTTCCATTCCGTTTCCGGTTTCTGCAATGCGGGATTCAGCCTGTTTGCGGATAACCTGGCCACGCCGGGCGTAGCCTACAATATGGGCGGCCAGATTACCATTATGGTCATGGTGCTTTGCGGCAGCCTGGGATTCGCCATGTATCTGGAAATCGTCCGCCGGGCCAGAGTCGCACTGGGCTGGGATGCCCGGAACACCGTCAGCCGCCACTGGTCCACATACAGCTGGCTGGTCGTACGCATGACCGCCGCGCTAGTGCTTGGCGGCGGGCTGATCCTGTTCCTGATTAAAATAATTGACGGCAGCCTGTTTACGTCTGCCGATCCGTGGTACTGGATTTTGTGGGAGAGCCTGTTCAATGCAACGGCCCGCACAGCAGGATTCAACATTTCGGACATGGCGCTCAACAGCGCTCCATACGCCCTGTTTCTGGGAGCTCTCATGTTCATCGGAGGCAATCCCGGTTCCACCACGGGAGGAGTCCATACCACCGCATTTGCCGTTTCCTGCGGGGAGGTGGCGCGCATTTTACAGGGCAAGAAAGACGTGGTCATGCACAAGCGCCGGATTGCCCGCAATGTGGTGGAACGGGCCGTCATCACCGTCATCCTGGCCGGAGCCTGGGTAGGCATGATGACTACGGTCATGTGTTTTGCAGAACCGCGGTTGAGTCTGGAACGCCTGTTTTTCGAGGTAGTCAGCTCTTTCGCCACGGTAGGCTTTTCATGGAACGTCACTCCGGAACTCAGTGATGCCGGCAAATGGATCATCGTGTTCAACATGATTGTGGGCCGTGTGGGCATGGTGGCTTTCGTGCTGGCCTTCATGAAACAACCAACCAAATCCCCCCTGCGGTATCCGGAAACCAGACTGCCGCTCAGCTGACCCGGGGCATTACCCCCATTTTCATGACATGTGCGGAAGCAAACGCATTTCTTTCTTGCAAGAAAACATTTTAATTCAAAAATATTTGGCCTTTAGCGCCTGCCCTTGGCGGATCATGCCCGCAGGCTGCCCCCGCTATGAATAATCCTTCTTTTACTTCCTATCAAAAGATATGGCTCATGTCATACCCCCTCATGATCAGCCTGATCATTGAGCATATGATCGGCCTGACGGATGCCGTCTTCCTGGGGCGCGTGGGGGACGTGGCGCTGGGAGCATGCGCTCTGGGCGGCGTGTATTACATGGCCATGTTCATGCTGGCATTCGGCTTCGGCTTTGGCGCACAAATCATCATTGCGCGCCGCAACGGGGAACGCCGTTACAACAGGATTGCCCCCACCATGGTTCAGGGCTGTTATTTCATGCTGGTCCTGGCGGTAGCTCTTTTTGCCGCATCCCAATATTTTTCCCCCATCATCCTGCGGGACATCATTGAATCCCCACAGGTGTACGGGGCCACGGCGGATTACCTGCACTGGCGCACCTACGGTATTTTTTTCTCTTTCCTCTGCGTCATGTTCCGAGCCTATTACGTGGGGATTACCCAGACGAAGATTCTGACGGTCAATTCCATTGTCATGCTCCTGAGCAATGTCGCGTTAAATTACTGCCTCATTTTTGGGAAAGGCGGCTTTCCCGCCGCAGGCATAGCAGGGGCGGCCATTGCCTCCAGCGTATCGGAGGCAGTCTCCCTTCTCTTTTTCATCATCTACACAAGCATGACGGCGGATAAACGGAAGTACGGCTTCCGCCGGGCATTCACACTCCGCCCCCATCTGCTGAAGGGAATTCTGTCCATTTCCGGATGGACCATGGTGCAATCTTTTATTTCCGTCTCTATCTGGTTTATTTTTTTCCTGGCGATTGAACATTTGGGGGAACGCCCGCTGGCCGTTACCAACATCGTCCGCAATATTTCCGCCCTGCTGATCATGGTGATCAGCGCTTTTGCCACCACGGCAGGAGCTCTCATCAGCAACCAGATTGGAGCGGGAGAACAGCGCTGCCTGTTCAAAACCTGCGGCATGACTCTCAAACTGACATACGCCATCCTGATCCCCCTGCTCATCATACTGTGCCTGTTTCCGGAGTCCGTCCTCCGTGCCTTCACGGATAGTCCGTCCCTGATTGCCGCCAGCGTCAATTCCGTGTATGTGATGGCTTCTTCCACACTGATCATGGCTCCGTCATTCATCCTGTTCAATGCCGTATCCGGCACAGGCAATACCAGGGCGGGATTCATCATGGAAATGATTTCCCTGGCTGTTTACACGGCCGTCATTTATTACGGCATCATCAGGCTCAAGCCGGATGTGGCTCTCTGCTGGTTTTCCGAACACGTTTACGGCGTTACTCTGATCTTCCTGGCATGGTGGTACCTCAAGAGCGGGAAATGGAGAGGCAAAAAGGTTTAGGAGGAACAAGAACGGGGAACGGCACGAAATAAAGTCCGCTTTCATCCAAGCGGCTCCAACGCTCTCCCATTCTCAAAAAGTGCCCTGGTTGGAGAAAAGGCTGCTTTTTGCCCCCAGGTGGCAAAGGGCGGCGCATGCTGCTTCCCAATGCACCGGATAAAACACGGCCATTCAAACTCCGGAAAATAAGCCCGGAGGATACAAAAACGCCCTGCGGCATCCGCCGCAGGGCAAAAACATCAACACAGACAGGAATTATTCTTCGCCGGAATCCTCTTCGGAATCCCGTTCCTCTTCCGGAGAAGAAGTTTTCTCCTGCTGCTGGAGAGCTGCTTTCTGGGCATGCTTGCGGCGCGCTTCCTCCATCATGAAGAATTCCGCACAGCGGAAAGCGCGGCGGGCCGCCTCACGCGCCGTCTGGTCGTCCATCAGGGCAAGGCCTTCTTCAGACACTTCCGCCAGGAACATTTTCCAGGCTCGGGAAGCCACCTTCTTACAATCCAACTGCTTGAGAGAAGCGGCATCCTGCATGGGCTGGCGGTCTTCGGAACCGCCGCCTTTCTTATTGCGGCGGCGGCGCTTGCGCTTGTTAAAAGGACCTTCGGAGGCACCGCCCACCGTTTCCGGCTGGGCAAAGACATCTCCGCCATGCTGTTCATGGCGCTCCTGCTGTTCCGCATTGCGATTGGGGCGGAACGATTCCCGCTTGACCTTGACCGGAGCGGCAGCCTGGGGCTTCTGGGGAGCTTCGGGCATCATCTCCTTTTCCACAGGAGCGGAAGGTGCCGGGGCCTCGGAAGGGGCAACAACCGTTTCAGAGACAGGGGCCTTTTCATCAGCCGCCTTTTTGGCTGTTTTCGCGGTTTTCGTCTTCACCGCAGTTTTCGGGGCGGACTTGACCGTTTTGATTTTGGTTTTGGGTGCTTCTACGGAAGCGGCGTCAGCAGCAGCTTTTTTTTCAGCTGCGGCGGCCTTTTTGGTAGTAGAGGCCGTCTTTTTGGTCGTCGTCTTGCGAGCAGCCGTTTTTTTAGCTGCGGACGCTTCCGGAGCACCTGTTTCTAATGGTTTTTTTGCCATAAAATTTCAAGTGAAAGAAAGGATTATGAATCAATTCCGAAGATTGTCGAGATTTATCACGGAGCCTCATCCGGAAGAGCCGGGAGATCTTTCAACAGCGCCTTGTACTTTCCCGAATCAAAGGAGCGGCCTCCCACCACCATCGCATTAATAGTAATGGCCAGAGCCTGCGCCATCAGTTCCAGAGCTTCCTGTTCCCCCAGTTTTTCCCGCCCCGTCAGGCGTTCCAGACAGTTTTTGACATAAGCGGTGTCCGGCGACTCCAGCTGCTCCCGAACGGCAGGCACCAGCGTTTCAATCATTTCCTCCGGTATTTCCATGATAGTCCTTTTGTTGCTTTTATTTTACTATGGAACCAAATGAACGCGCATTTTTTCCGGGCAGACATTCTCTCCCGAATGGCATGCGGACGCGGCATTTCCCATTCCAGCCAGGGCTTTTATTGGAAATAACCGCCACCCGGCAAGTTCCTGCTTCCAGTCCATTTCAAGCGGAATATTTTCCGTTTCCCTCACATGGCTCCCATGCGGCTGCGAATGACGGATTGCAGTTCCGTTTCAAATTCCCTCAGGTCGTCCGCCGTAGGTTCTCCAAGCGTAGCGTCCCAGTTGATACGGCCGGTACGGTCAATATCCCATGCGCCCTGGGCGCCGCTCTTGAATAAAACCTTGCCGGCCATCAGGGCGTGGGGAGGCGTTATTTCATCCACAGTTACCTGGGTTTTTCCCAGCAGGGAGGCAGGGGGAGGCATTGTTCCGGGAAGCTCTCCGGGCTGCTCGGCTTCGGGTTCCGGCTCCGGCTGTCTGATGCGGATATCCAGATCCTGAAGAAGGAATCTTGTATCCATGAACGTCAGCTTGATGTTCAAGTCCTCATGCAGCCTTTTCTGGATGGCGTTTAAATCCAGTCCTTCTTCCGCCCAGGTCCGGATGGACTGGATCTGTTCCGGAGATAATTGATCAGGGTTTATCATGATATGTATTTGAGTTAGAATGATTTTTTCTATTCGCGGCCAACCATGCATTCCAGCAGGGAATGAACGCAGGCGAGAAATCCTGCGGACGGCGTTCCACCCACGCCTGGATTTGCTCCGGCGTGAACCACTGCACGCTGTCCACCTCCGCCGCCGGAAAACGAACCTTCCCGGAATACCGCCCTTCATAGAGGGAGATGAATTCCCAGCCGTTATTTTCTCCGGCGTCAAAATCCGCAATTTTCTGCAGCCCGCAGCCGGACACCCCCAGTTCTTCCTTCAGCTCCCGCACCGCAGCTTCCTCATAACTTTCCCCGGCATCCAGATGCCCGGCTGCGGAGGAATCCCATTTGCCCGGCTGCCTGTCTTTCCACAGGGACCTTTTCTGGAGAAGCACAGCTCCATGCTTATTGACCAGGAACATATGTACGGCGCGATGACGAAGGCTGCCTTCATGTATTTCCCGGCGCGTGCCCTGCCCCGTCACCTGATTGAGTTCGTCCACGATGTCAAACAATTCATCTCCGCTCTGCGCCACATCCTTGAGAGGATTGGTATCATAAACGCGCGCCAATTCCACCCACTGGGACAAATTCAATTCCTCAGCCCTGGCGGAAGGGGAAAGTCCCAGGGAAGCCGCCACGCCCTCCCACGGAGGAGAAGCGGGGAGCTGTTTTTTCAATTGTTTGCGCCGCTGGGAAAAAGCCTTGCGCATCAGTTCATCCATCAGGCGGTCGTCATATGGAGGCAGCTCGCGGGCAGGGCGGGGAGTGAGCAGCATCACGGTGGAATCAATACGCGGACGGGGATGAAACGCTTCCGGCGGAATGGTTTTAAGGGCACGGGGAATCCAGTTTTTCTGGATGCGCAGGGACAACAGCCCGAAGGCATCATCATCCGGCGTCGCCAGAATGCGGTCGATAAACTCCTTCTGGAGCATCACCACGGCACGTTCCACAGCGCTGGGCCTGGACAGGAAATTCTGGAGGATGGCTCCCCCCGCGGAATAGGGAAGATTGCCAAGGAATTTGACAGGGGCCTCCGCAAACAGCCCCCGCGGATCCCAGGAAGCGCCGTCTGCATGGTGAACCTCCACATGGGGATCACCGGCCCAGCGCTCTTTCTGGTACTCCGCCAGACGGGAATCAAATTCCACCAGAACCAGTTTGCGGCAAAGGGGTGCGGCATGTTCCGTCAGGGAGCCGGTTCCAGGCCCTACCTCCACCACGCAATCCTGCGGCCGGATTTCGAGCTGCTCCACAATCCAGCGGGCCACATTTTCATCCGTCAGGAAATTCTGCCCCAGGGACTTGCTGGGGCGCACTTCATGGTCTTCCAGAACATTCCTGATCTCGGACGGTTTCATAATGAAGTGATGTTCGCAAAAATGCCTGTCAGGAGCCAGTAAAAAGCGGGGCAGTTTCCGGCATGAAAACGGAGAAGCTCCAACCGCCGCAGGCAAAGAACGGAGAGACGGCGGCAAGATATATCGCAAATTGACAAAAAGGGGAAAACATGTCACTTTTACAGGCGTCTGGAACAGGGATTCAGCCTGCAGTGAACCGGAAGGTTCCGCAGGCTCCAAAATGTCCGGACGCCTTTGCCGGAGAAAAAGTTAAACCGGCTCAACAGCAAATTTGATAAAATCATGAAAGTACTTGTAACCGGCGGAGCCGGATATATTGGTTCCCACACGGTGCGCCAGCTCGTCAAAACCGGCGCAGACGTGACCGTGCTGGACAACATGGTGTACGGCCACGCGGGAGCCCTCGTGGACCCGGAAGTGAAACTGGTCAAAGGGGATTTGGGAGATGCCTCCGTGGTATATCCTCTCCTGATGAAGGGCAACTTTGACGCCGTGATTCACTTTGCCGCCTTCATCAATGTGGGGGAATCCGTCCAGAACCCCCTCAAGTACTACATGAACAACATCGCCAGGCCCCTCGTCCTTCTGGACGCCATGCAAGCCGCCGGCGTCAAGCGCTTTGTTTTCTCCTCCACCTGCGCCACGTATGGCGTTCCCACCCAGATCCCTATCCCGGAAACGGAAAAGCAGGATCCTATCAATCCTTACGGGAGTTCCAAGTACATGCTGGAAAAAGTTTGCAGGGACTGCGACCGCGCCTGGGGTCTCAAAAGCGTTTTTCTGCGCTATTTTAATGCCTCAGGCTGCAGCGAAGACGGCTTGATCGGTGAAGACCACGAACCGGAAACCCATCTTATCCCCAACATCCTGCTCACGCTGACCGGGGAAAAGGAATACATCGAAGTCTTCGGAACGGATTACGACACGCCGGACGGCACCTGCATCCGCGACTACATCCACGTCAACGACCTGGCGGACGCCCACTTGAAAGCGGTGGACTACCTGATGAAAGGCGGGGCCACAGAATGCTTCAACCTCGGAACCGGCCTGGGACTTTCCGTCCGGGAAATCCTGGAAACGGCTGAAAAAGTCACCGGCAAAAAAATTCCCGTCCGTTACGGCCCGCGCCGTGAAGGCGACCCGCCCCGCCTGATTGCCAATCCGAAGAAAGCCAAGGAAATCCTCGGCTGGGAAGCCAGGTGCAAGGATGCCGGAGCCATTGTGGAAACCGCATGGAAGTGGATGACCGGCCCGCGCCGCGGCCACTATTAATGCCTCTGCCCGTAAAAGGCCACCCTCTTTTCCGCCCTGCCATGCCCTCCATGGCAGGGCTTGTTTTTTCAAATTTCTTCGTACGCTCCTCTCCCGGAACCGCTCTTTCTTCCTCTGCCGGCCACAGCTAAAAACATTCAAAGGCAAACGGTTCCCGGCGTGCTGCTTCTCCTTCCCGGCTTCAAAAAGCCTTTTCCATTCCTCTCCGGCAAACCAGAAACACAGCCCATGTCCCGGCAGCCGCCCCCGTCGGGTATATGATGCAACCGATATAAGCCGTTCATTATAAAATTCCATTTTGTTCATATCTGGTCATTTACCACCCTATAGACCATCAAAATTTTTGAACTCGCCTCAACCGGAAAAACATTCTATTGTTCTCAGGAAGCTTCACATACTGTATGAGTCTGCATATTGAAAGTACTGAAAATGCCCTTGCGGAATTGAAGAAGCAGCGGACCAAGACACTGACCGCCGCCATTTCCGTCTCCTTCCTCGGCATCGCCCTCATGGGCCTCCTCCTCTACCTGGTGCACATCATCGTGGCCGTTCCGGAAGATCCCCCCATGGTCGCCTACGCCACCCAGGAAGGCGACAACCCGGACATCGACACGCCGGAAGTCACCCAGACCACCCAGCGCCCCAGCAGTTCCTCCACCTCCGCGCAGGTGAAGGTCATCGCCGCCGTCGCCACGGCGGACGTCGCGGTGGTCAACCCGGATATTGAGGTGGACGTTCCCTCGGAAGAACTTTCCATGGGCATCGATATCGGCGACGGCTTCGGCACCGGCACGGGCGACGGAGACGGGGGAGGCATTCCCGGCATCATCTCCAAGCGCTGCGATTTGAACGACCGCATGAAGCGCATCACGGAAAACGGGGGCACCCCGCAGTGCGAAGAAGCCGTAGTCAAATCCCTCCGCTGGCTGAAAAAACAGCAGAATAAAGACGGTTCCTGGGGCGGGGCTCCCCATAATTACAAATGCGCCATGACGGGCATGGCTCTCCTCTCCTACCTGGCCCACTGCGAAACGCCTCTTTCCGAAGAATTCGGGGAAACTGTCCTGAAGGGCATCTCTTTCCTGGTGGATCAGGGCATGAAAAATCCCGTTCTCTCCCTGGTTCCCCAGAGGAACGAAGTCAGCTATGACCACGCGGTAGCCACCTATGCCCTGTGCGAAGCCTACACTTTCTGCAAGCAGATGGACATCCCCTCCATCTCCAATCTGGAAAAAGTCGTCATAAAGGCCGTTGATAAGATTGTGGACAATCAAAATACCGACGGCGGCTGGGCCTACAATTACAACACGAAGGCGGGCGCTCATACGGACCTTTCCGTCACCGGATGGAACGTACAGGCCCTCAAGGCCGCCGAACACGGCGGCATCCGCCCCTCCAAAGGCGAAATACGCACGGCCCTGCGCAAAGCCGCGGCCTATTGCCGGAAATGCGGCAAGCCCGACGGCCTCTTCACATACATGCAGGAAGGCAGGGAAGACGCCGCAGCACGTCCCTCCCTGGTGGGCGTAGGCGTTCTTTCCCTTCAAATGTGCGGCAACGGTTCGGACAGCGCCGCCCGCAAGGGACTGGACTGGATGCTTAAGAACACCAACCAGCCGTTCAACTGGAAGGCGAACAATACTTCCTCCAACCTCTACCAGCACTATTACGGGGTACAGGCCGCCATGAACCGCGGAGGGGATGTATGGAAAGCGTACAACAAGGCCTTCCGTGATTCCACCCTCGGAGCCCAGGCCACCGATGGAAGCTTCACCCCGAACGGATTCCCGGGACCGGGGGGTCTCGTGAACAGCAATGGAGGTTCCATCAATGACAAAATTTACCGCCAGTGCCTCGCTACGCTGATGCTGGAGGTGTATTACCGCTTCCTTCCCGGCACGGGGGAAGGCACCAGGAATTCCTAATCTGATTGACAGACAGGCGTGTCTGGCTTTAGTATGCTGCCAGCCTTGTAAACAGGCAGGCCAGCAATACATACCTGTACAGGGCAATTCTCCCCATTTTTCAGAAATGCGGGAGTTTTTGCCTTGATGCCAACCAGACACCTCCCTCTATGAGTCTCCACATTGAAAGTACTGAAAATGCCCTTGCGGAATTGAAGAAGCAGCGGACCAAGACACTGACCGCCGCCATTTCCGTCTCCTTCCTCGGCATCGCCCTCATGGGCCTCCTCCTCTACCTGGTGCACATCATCGTGGCCGTTCCGGAAGATCCCCCCATGGTCGCCTACGCCACCCAGGAAGGCGACAACCCGGACATCGACACGCCGGAAGTCACCCAGACCACCCAGCGCCCCAGCAGTTCCTCCACCTCCGCGCAGGTGAAGGTCATCGCCGCCGTCGCCACGGCGGACGTCGCGGTGGTCAACCCGGATATTGAGGTGGACGTTCCCTCGGAAGAACTTTCCATGGGCATCGATATCGGCGACGGCTTCGGCACCGGCACGGGCGACGGAGACGGGGGAGGCATTCCCGGCATCATCTCCAAGCGCTGCGATTTGAACGACCGCATGAAGCGCATTACGGAAAACGGGGGCACCCCGCAGTGTGAGGAAGCCGTAGTCAAATCCCTCCGCTGGCTGAAAAAACAGCAGAACGGCAACGGCTCCTGGGGTGAAGGACAATTCCGCGCTTCCATGACCGGCATTTCCCTGCTGGCCTATCTGGCCCACTGCGAAACCCCTCTTTCCGAGGAATTCGGAGAAAACGTCCTGAAGGGCATTTCCTTCCTCGTGGACTTAGGCATGAAAAACCCCGTCCTTTCGGAACAGCCCGCCCTGAAGGAAATCTGTTATGACCACGCGGTAGCCACCTATGCCCTGTGCGAAGCCTACACCTTCTGTAAACAGATGGACATCCCCTCCATCTCCAATCTGGAAAAGGTCGTCGTAAAAGCCGTGGACAGGATTATTGACGCCCAGTGCCCCAACGGGGGCTGGGGCTACAGCTACAACAACAAGATTAATCCGGACATCGACCTTTCCGTCACCGGATGGAACGTGCAGGCTCTCAAGGCTGCCGAACACGGCGGCGTCAGGCCTACCAAAGGGGAAATCCGCTCTACGCTGCGCAAGGCCTCAAGCTACGTGCGCAAGAACGTCATGCCGGACGGCAAATTTTCCTATAAGGAAAACGGCAATATGCCCCGTTCCTCCCTGGTAGGCGTGGGCGTGCTTTCTCTGCAAATGACGGGCAACGGCTCGGACAGCGCCGCCCGCAAGGGTCTGGACTGGATCAAAAACAACGTCAAAACTCTCCAGTGGGGCCAGGGAAGCGGCACGGAAAACGTCAAGAGCAATCTCTACATGCATTACTACTGCGTGCAGGCTGCCATGAACCGCGGAGGAGACGTATGGACCTCCTACAACAAAGCGTTCCGGGACGCCGTGCTCAGCGGCCAGAATGCGGACGGCAGTTTCCGGAAAAATGACGTAGGATACGTTTCCGGCATGAGCAACAAATCTGAAAGCATCTACCGTCAGTGCCTGGCAACGCTGATGCTGGAAACCTATTACCGTTTCCTGCCCGGTACGGGGGAAGGCACCAAGAACTCCTGAGGCATCCCTCCGAATAACGAAAAGAGCGCCGCGGGAAAAGGTTCTGCATGCGAGAAAACGAACCCTCTTCCGGCGGCGCGCAAATTAAATCCTGACTTGACCGCAGAGGTTTCTCTTGTTATTCATATGGTTTCCATTTTCTAACGACGTGAATAACAATTCTTCCATCCTTTTCGGCATTTTTGATGAATTTCTTTGGGTCCGGTGTTCCGGACGCGGAAGTTTTGCCAATAGTCCGACTGTCAAATCCCTGGGGGACGATTACATCGCTTCCGGAGGGCGTCTGATCGTCATTGATCTGGAAACCTGCTCCGGCATTGACTCCACCTTCATGGGCACTCTTGCGGGCCTGTCGCGACGGCTGCTTCCCATCGGGGGATCCGTCCAAATCGCTTCCCCGAGCGAACGCTGCCTGAGCGCCCTGGAAAGCCTGGGGCTGGATGCCCTGCTCAGCATTGAACCGCCCACAGCCCCCTGGAGGGGAAAAGTAGAGCAGATACGTGCCGCCCTGGGTACTGAAAACGCCCCTTCCGTTCACTTGGATGCCAAGGAGCAAACTCTCCACGTTCTCAACTCCCATTTGACCCTGAGCGAAATGAGCGAAGAGAACGAAGAAAAATTCCGCAACGTAACCGACTGCCTGAAAGAAGAATTGGAACGGCAGAAAGATCAATAAAATTGCCTCCCCTCCACATGGACCTGCGCTCCATGGCCTCCCTGTATGAGGAAGCCCTTTCCGCAGCAAGGGAAGAAGGGCCGGCCGCCGTCAGGGAACATTCCGTTTCCAATCATTCCGCCCTTCCGGACGAGCGGACCCTTCAGCTTCTTCTGCTGGAAGGAGTATTCGGAACCTCTTTTACGGATGATTCAGGCAGGGACGTTCACATTCTGGATTTCGGGAACTGGAATAAATCCGCCGGACCGGACTTTCTAAACGCCAGGATATGCATTAATGGCGTCCCGCAATCGGGAGATATCGAACTGGATCCCGCGCCGGAAGACTGGGAACGCCACGGGCACGGTTCCAACCCGGGGTTTAACGGCGTCATCCTGCACCTCGCCTGCGCGCCCAGCCGTAGGAAATGGTTCACCCGCAATGCCAGGCATGAACGCGTTCCTCTGGCTGTCATTCCCCCCGCTGCGCTGGCGCGGTCAGGAACATCCCCTTCCGGCAGCGCCCCGGTACGCCACTGCCGCCACTCCGGACTGCTGGCATCCATGGCTCCGGAGTTTCTGGAAACACTCCTCCAATCAGCGGCAGCCTACAGGTTCCGGAACAAGCACCGCCGCCATGCGGAACGCGCCAAATACGCAGGAGAGGAACAGGCCCTTTTTGAAAACCTGGCGGAAACGCTGGGCTATCACGCCAACAAAACCGCCATGCGCCACCTGGCCCTGCGGGCGCCCCTGCGTTCCATCCGGAACTGTCCGGAAGCCCTGCTTTTCGGTACGGCGGGCTTCCTCCTTCCCGTTCTTCCGGCCTCCTGCACACCGGAAGCCGTAGAACTCCACAAAAAACTCTGGGCTCAATGGTGGCCCCTGCGGGCGCAATTTGAACTGGCACCGGACCGCTCCTTTCCCTGGACGTATTCCGGCAACAGGCCGGCCAACCATCCGCAGAGGCGCGTAGGGGCGCTGGCCGTCATCGCAGCAGATTTTGATGCGTTTAAGCGTCTTTGCCTTGCCGGACATACGGAAGAGCTGACGAAGTACCTCTCCTCCCTTACACACCCCTACTGGAACACCCATGTAACGCTTCCTTCCTCACCGTCTCCCCGCCCCATGGCCCTGATGGGCCGGGATAGAATTCTGGACTTCATCATCAATCACCTTCTTCCGATGAAAGATGACGAACATGCATGGGAGCATTATCTTTCCCTCCGGGCCGGACAGGCGGGAACAAAAGTCCTCTCCGTCCACCAATCCCTGCTGGGCGGCAGGCCGGATGCACACGCCTTTCTTGCGAAAGCCTGGCATCACCAGGCATTGCTTCAAATTCATGAAGACCTGTGTTCCCTCCATTCCTGCGCCATTTGCTCCCTGCTCAGACAGATGGAAAAGAAATGAGAGCGCAGCCCTTCTTTCCTTAAGACGGGGCAAAGGACCTGCCCCTGCGAAAACCCTTCCCAATCTTTACATCCAGAGAGGAATTCCTTCTTTCGGAACGCGCCATTCAGCATGCTCCTCCTTTGAAACAAACACCGTCCCTCCCGCAAAGGACCGGGATAAAAAAGGCTCCCAGCCCTAACGAAAGGACTGGAAGCCATGATTATCTTTAGTTCCGGAATTAAAACCGGATCATGGATTTCCCTTTTTACCGGGCCGCAGGCTGCGAAGATTCCGCTCCCGATTTCAGCGGCAGGGTTTTCATGCGGGTCATCTTCCCGTTAACGCGCACGGGCAACACCTTGGGTTGGGCGGAATACAACTTCACGTTGCTTACCTTGCCGTCCTTCCAGGAAAAATCCACCGTGACGTTGCCCCGGGCTTTCAGCCCCTTCACGGAGCCTTCAGGCCACGCTTCCACGGGAGAGGGCATAATGTCCAGGCCCCCGGCATGGGATTGCACCAACATTTCACAAATGCCGCCTACAATGCCGAAGTTGCCGTCCATCTGCATAGGGGGATGAGTAGTCAGCATATTCGGCAAAGTGTTGAATTTCAAGAGCCCCTGAACCATCTCATGAGCCTTGTTCCCCTCGCCCAGGCGGGCCCACAGAGCCGTCCGCCACGGCCACGTCCAGGAACGGCGGCTGTCTCCGGTCGTGCCGCGCCATTCCAGGGAAAGGCGGGCGGCTTCCGCCAGCTTGGGCGTCTTGAGCTTGCTGATCTGGTTGCCGGGGAAAACGGCAAAAAGGTGGGACGTATGGCGGTGGTCCGTCTTGGGAATGCGGTCAATCATCCATTCCTGAAGATTCCCTTCCTTGCCTACCTTGTTGCCGGCCAGCCTCTTCAGCTTGCCCTCCAGGCTCTTGGCCCAGGCGGCGTCCTTGCCCAGAATGCGGGCGGCTTTGATGGTATTGGAGAAAAGCTCTGCAATAATCTGCTGGTCATGCATCACACCGTCTTCACGCGGCCCATGTTCGGGAGACCAGCCATTGGGAGCCACCAGAGTTCCGGCTTTCACATCGGCCAGATCCTTCTTCTCCTCTTCGCTCGGATCCTTGCCGTTTGTCTTAAACCCTTCGCCCCCGGCTCCCAGTTCCTTCAAATGGTCTTCCCAGAAATGACAGATTTCCTTCATCAGGGGATACGCCTGTTTTTCCAGATACTTTCTATCACCGGTAAATGCATAATGTTCCCATATATGCAGCGCATACCAGGCCGCACCGGGAATGTTCCACTGCCAGCCGTTGCCACCGAAGATATTCTGGGAGGTGCGCACCGTCCATCCGCGCACGGGTTTGCCGTCCTTGGTATTGAACCCCTTGTTCGCCTGGGAAGCGTCCCGGCAGCCGGGGGCCATTGCCTCCACATAATTGACCAGGGCCTCATGGCATTCGGAAAGATTGGCGGGTTCCGCCCCCCAATACGCCATCTGGACGTTGATGTTGTTATGGTAGTCGCAGGCCCACGGCGGTTTGACATAATCATTCCACAACCCTTGCAGATTGGCCGGGAGCGTGCCGGGCCGGGAACTGGACAACAGCAGATAGCGTCCGAACTGGAACATGGTTTCCTCCAGATCGGGGTCTGCCGGATTTTTCTTATAGGCTTCCAGACGCTTCGGCGTAGGCAGCTTGGCTACATCCTCCTCCGTTTTTCCGAAGTTGACCTTCACCCGGTCAAACATGGACTTGTACTGGGAAATGTGGGCCTGTTTCAGGGCGGCATAATCCGCAGAAGCGGCTTTGGCCGCATAACGGTCCAGCTTCCTGGCGGGAGATTCACCCTTCCAGTCCTTTTTATAATCCATCAGGTAATCCGTCTCCATGGCGATGACGACCATGCAGGAATCCGCATTTTTCACGGAAATTTTATCTCCCGAGGCGGAAAGCGTACCGCCTTTGGGACGGATCAAAACGCGGCCTTCATAATTCATGCCGTTTTTCAACATCCCCTTCCAGGTGATGACGGATCCCTTGGCGGAAATATCTGCTCCAAGCTGGCTGTTAACGGAAAAATCCGCGCTGAATTGGCCGGGTTTGCTGGCTTTATAGTTCAGCACCAGGACGTTGGCAGGCGTGCTGGAGAATGCCTCCCGGTCATACGTTACGCCATCCGCCTTGTAATTCACTTTATGAATGCCGTCCCGGAGATCCAGGGAGCGCGTAAAATCTTCCACAGACTGGGAAGCCGGCTGGTCGCCTTTTTTAAAGTCCACAAACAAATCCCCAAAGGGGAGATAGTTGCCGAACTGGTTCGTCCCGGCATCAGGCCCGTAACCGTACCCTCCCCCCGGATTGGCTCCTCCAGACCAAAGGCTGATTTCATTCAGGGCCAGCCGCTCGCGGCCGGGAGCGCTGAAAATCATGGCTCCAACGCGGCCATTGCCAATGGGATACCCCTCCGCTTCCCAAACAGCTGACGGTTTTTTATAAACCCCAAAGCTACCATTAGGACCGCACCCTTTGTCCTCTTGGGGATAGACAATGACCGCAGGTTGGTCGGACCAGATCAAATTGGAGGCGGAAGGCTTATCCAGAGCCCCCCACCCGAAAGAAACGGCACTTACCGCCACGGCAGATAAATATAGAGATTGGAAATGCATGCTTTAATAAACAATGTCACATATTTACTGCCTTCGCAACCTCTATCTTTCAGCCATTCCGAACTTATCGGCCGCCACATGACGGATTCTTCCCCCCGTTATTTCCCTCCCGGCCCAGGGGTGCTTCCTCCAATGGCGGAGAGAACAGTAAATTTCCTTGTCTTTAAAAATGACGCTTCTAATTTGGCATGTATGTTGAAACGACTTCTCTCCGCATTTTTTTCTCTGTTCTTTCTGGGAGCAGCCTCCGGTACATCCTTTGCGGAAGTCACCGTTCCGGACGTCCTGAAAGACCGGATTGCCCTGAAAAAAACGGCCCGTCAGCTCAATATCGTTTATTTTCTGGGCAGTGATACGGAACCCGTTCCGGATTATGAACGGCGCCTCAGCGAACTGCTCCTTTACCTCCAGCAGTTTTACGGCAAGGAAATGCAACGGCATGGCTATGGCGCGCGTTCCTTCGGTCTGGACATCAAATCCCCAGGCCGCGTGAACATCATTGAATACAAGGCCAAAAATCCGGCGGCCCATTATCCTTATGAAAACGGAGGCGGCTGGAAAGCGGCCCAGGAACTTGACGAATTTTTCAAAGCCCATCCGGACAGGAAAAAAAGCCAGCACACGCTTATCATCATGCCCACCTGGAATGACGAAAAGAACGGCCCCGACAATCCCGGCGGAGTTCCCTTTTACGGCATGGGGCGCAACTGTTTCGCCCTGGATTATCCGGCCTTCGATATCAAACACCTGGGGCAGAAAACAAGGGAAGGAAGGCTGCTGACCAAATGGTATGGAGGCATGGCCCACGAATTGGGGCACGGCCTTAATCTGCCGCACAACCATCAGACCGCCTCGGACGGTAAAAAATACGGCACGGCCCTGATGGGTTCGGGCAATTACACGTTCGGGACCAGTCCCACGTTCCTGACCCCGGCCAGCTGCGCCCTGCTGGATGCCTGTGAAGTGTTTTCCGTCACCCCGGCCCAGCAATTCTACGAAGGCAAGCCGGAAGTGGAGGTCGGGGACGTAGCCATTTCTTTTAAAGGAGACCAGATTCTGGTTTCCGGCAATTATAAAAGCCCCCAGACCGTCAAAGCTCTGAATGTTTACATCCAGGATCCTCCTTATGCGGTCAACCAGGACTATGACGCCGTTTCCTTCTCCCGGCGCCTTGGAAAAAAGAGCGGGAAATTCTCCATGAAAATTGACAAAAAAGAGCTGGAAGGATTGAACAATAACGAATTCCGCATTTCCCTCATGTTCATTCTCGCCAACGGGCTGCACATGCAGAAGCACTTCACGTTCCATTGGGACGCTCTCCAGGATTACAGGGACGGAAGCAAATCCTGAACGCATTTTCCGTGCGCGGGCGGAGGCCGCCAAAATCACGGCCTTCGCACCTTGCGGAGCCTTATTCCTTCAAACTGGTGCGCCAGCCGGAAGCGTGCTGATAGTAATAAACCGCTTCCCTTTCCAGCTCTTTCATCCGCCCATCCGGCTCAACGGCCTCTCCGTCCCGGAAAAATTCCACTCCGCGCTGGGGTTTGAGCACCACCATGTCTTTCCCCTTCAAATAGCCGATATATTGGTAATTGCTCACAAAATACCGGGACTGATAGGAAGGCTTCAAGGCATCCTTCCCATAAAAGGCCGCATCATACGGCCAATTCAACAGCCCCAGCAGGGTGGGCAGCACGTCAATCTGGCTCACGGGAGTGTCCCGCCGTTCCGGTTTCAGCAGAGCCGGAGCGTAGAAAATGGAAAAAATGCGGTGCGTTTCCGGATTGAGGGCCTGCTTTCCCGCGCTCCCGGCGCCGTGGTCTCCTACGAACACGAACAGCGTGTTGTCAAACCAGGGTTTGGTTCTGGCCTCCTCCACAAAGGCGCCTACCGCATAATCCGCGTATTTCACGGCCCCCATGCGCCCCGTGTGGGAAGGAATGTCAATGCGCCCTTCCGGATACGTGTAGGGGCGGTGGTTGGACGTGGTAAACACCACCTGCAAAAACGGCTTGCCGCGTCCGCAGGATTCATCCGCCTCCCGTACGGCGCGGCGGAACAAATCTTCATCGCAAACGCCCCAAATGGTGGAATGGGTCACCTCGGAATCAGCCATGGAATTACGGTCCAGAACCTGAAACCCGTTGTTCCCGAAAAAATAATTCATGTTGTCAAAATACCCGTAGCCGCCGTAAATCCATTTGAGATCATATCCCTTGTCCCTGAATATGGAACCTATGGTCTGCAAATGCTCGTTTCCTTCCTGGCGAAGGATGGACATGCCGGGAAGCGGCGGCAGGGATGTGCTGATTGCTTCCAGCCCGCGTACGGAACGGGTGCCCGTGGCATAAGTATTCGGGAAAAAAATGCCTTCCTTTCCCAGACGGCTCAGGCACGGAGTGACGTCAGCCCCGTCTTCCCGGCACTCGTTCAAAAATTCCGCTCCCATGCTCTCCATGACCACAACCACGACATTCGGGCGGATAGCCCCCCCGGAAGGACGCACCTGCCTCTTTACGCTGCCGGACGAAGCCTCCGGCACGGACGTGTCATCCGCCGTGAACTCCCGGGCCAGAAACGCCGCCGCTTCCGCATCCGGCAGCGTCCGGTAATAAGCGCGGTAATCCAGTTCATTCTTGAGAAAGGCGCTGAACAGGCTGTAAAGGCCATCCTTGGCCATTTCCGAATTATAACGGTTGTTCACGGCATCCGCATCCTTGATATCCACCAGCCAATATCCCCCCGTGACGCAGGCCAGCAGGAACAGCACCACACAGCCTCGTTTCCATCCGGCGGGAACCGCCCCGTTCCTGGGAAGCAGGAACCTCTTCATTCCCCAGACGGCCAGAACGGACGCCGCCAGAATGCCGCCCAGAATAGGAATGATGGGATAGGACTCGTAAATATTCCCGATAACCTCCTTGGTGTAAACCAGGTAATCCACCGCAATGAAATTGAAGCTGGCTTCAAACTCGTTCCAGAAAAAAGCTTCCGCCACATCTTCAAACAGATTGGCGAGCACAAACAGGAAAAACCATGCGGAGGTGAGCCGCCCGTCCGCCTTCCCTCCTGCTTTCCCGCGCGGCAGAATCCACAAATAAACGGCATAGGGAATAAGCCAGTAGCACATGGTGACGGCAAACTCCGTCACAAAAACGTACGCCGTTTTCAGGAGGGGAAGCAACCCGAAATCCATATTGCGGTATTCGAAAAATACCGTAAACAGATTTTCCACCGCCTCAATGCCGAACGCAAACAGGAGGAACGGCCAAAACCTCCCCCAATAATAACGAATCATGCTACCGTGAAATATGACAGCCGGAGCATGCCGTCAATGCTCCATCACAACATCACGGTGATGTGGATGTCATTCCGGGGAAATGAGACGGGAGAAGGTTCTCCTACACCACATCCAGAGCGGCATCCCAGTCTTTCCAGACAGGCTCCAGCCCGGCATCCCGTATGGCTCCGACCACCTGCTCCGGTGTGCGCTGGTCGGAAATCTCAAACTGCTCCGTCGCCTTGCAATTCCCTTTCCGGCCATCGGGAAGATCCACCCGGTTGCCCCGCACCGTCAAATGGGCGGCAGCCGTTCCCACGCCCGTGTAGCCCCCCGGTTCCGTGCGCGCAATGGCGGACATGTGGGTCATGCCCAAATGCATCAGGGCATTCCTCATCGGCGCGGGCTCACGGGTGCTGATGGACATGCCTATCTTGGGGAAACAGATGCGCAGGGCGGCCATAAGCTGGACAAAATGGCGGTCATCCAGCATCAAGTCCGGATCAGGTTCATACTCGTAATTCCCGGCGTAGGGACGCATGCGCGGAAACGCCACGGAAAGCGCGGATTTCCAGCAATGCTTCTGCAGGTAATCCAGATGGACGGCAAGCGCCATGGCCTCCCGCCGCCACGGCGAAAGCCCGAACAAGGCTCCTATCTGAATGCGGCGGAAACCGCCCTGGTAGGCGCGTTCCGGGCAGTCCAGCCTCCAGTTGAAATTTTTCTTCATCCCTGCCGTATGCAGGGTTTCATACACTTCCCGGTTATAGGTTTCCTGATACACGGCCAATTGTTCCGCCCCGTGGCGGACGATCTCCGCATAACGGTCGTCCGGCAACGGCCCTATCTCCAGCCCCAGGGATGGAATAAAGGAATGCAGGGCGTCCAGGCATTCCTGCATATACCCGTCGGAAACGAACTTGGGATGCTCCCCGGCCACCAGCAGGATGCTGCGCAGCCCCAGGCCGTGCAGGTAGCGGGCCTCCTGCACCACTTCATCCACCGTAAGCGTGGTGCGGATAATGGGATTATCCCGGGAAAAACCGCAGTACTTGCAATTATTGATGCATTCGTTGGACAGGTAAATGGGGGCGAACAGGCGGATGGTCCGGCCGAAATGCAGCCGCGTCAGACGCCGGCTCTCCTGCGCCATCTCCTCCAGGCGGGCGTCGTCAACCGGTTCCAGCAACGCCATGAAACGGCGCACCAGGGGAGTGGGGCAATCCATCAAACCGTTTAATTCTTCAGAAAAAGACATACGTGAACTAAGTAAAATTTTGAGAGAGCCGGCTGCATTTCCATTCCTGAACCGGAAAGCCCCAATTTGCTACCTCCCTTGCAAAAGATACCATCTTTTACCGTGTCATTTCCCGGAGAGGCGCGTTCCATGAAGGCCGGGGAGCCTGCGAATCGTCGTGACAGACGGCCTCTTATGGACTAATCTGGCTTTATCCTCCCATGAGCGCTACACCGAACAGCCTTTTCCGCCATTATCTTGATTCCCTGATCCAGCAGGGAACAACGCGAACGAGCCTGACGGATGAAGCCAGAAACGTTCTCAGAACATGGTACGTGGCTTCCAGACAGGGAGGCCGTCCCGCCGCATCAGCACCCGCTTCTTCGGAACCGCCGCCCCTGCAGGCAGCCGCTCCTGTCTCCGCTCCTGCCGGAAAGCCGGAACCGCCGGAGCTGTTTCCGCAAAACAGGGAACCGGACTCCGCCATAACCCTCCCGGAAGGGACAATGGAAGACAAGCTGCAATACCTCCGTAATCTGGCGCAGAACTGGAAACCGGCGCGGGAACTCAACTCCCTGCGGGACACCATGGTCTTTGCCACGGGCAATCCCCATACGAAACTCATGCTCATCGGGGAAGCTCCCGGATATTATGAAGAAGTGCAGCAGGAGCCCTTTGTGGGCCGTGCCGGGGAAAAACTCAACCAGATATTAAGGGCCATGGGGCTCTCCAGAGACATGGTCTATATTTCCAATATCGTCAAATTCCGCCCGGCCCTCCCCAACCAGCGGACCAATAACCGTGCACCCACGCCGGAAGAAATTGAAGCATGTCTGCCCATCATCATGCATGAAATCCGGGTCATCCAGCCGAAAATGATTGTAGCCCTGGGCGGTACCGCCGCCGCAGGCCTGTTGGGGGAACAGGGATCCGTCAGTTCCATGCGCGGCAGGTTCCACGACCTTAACGGCATTCCCGTACGCGTCACTTACCATCCCAGTTACCTGCTCAGATCGGACAGCCCGCGGGAAAAACGCAAGGTATGGGAAGACATGCTGGCCGTTATGGAACGCCTGGACATGCCCATCTCAGAAAAACAGCGCGGCTACTTCCTGCCCAGGGCATAACCATGGGGACTCCCTCATGCCGCCCTTCTCCGGCGGCGGCAGCCAAACAGCCGGCCCCTCATAGAAAGTCCGCTTCTCCCCGGGCCAGGTCAGCGTTTGCTTCCTGGCGCGCTATTTCCATTTTCATGGCGCCTTCATCCTCCCCGCGTGCGCGCGGGATGGCGATGTCTTTCCGGGCAATTTGAAGTTCCGTTCCGTGTAAACATTATTACCAGATTGAAGCGAAACCAGTATGTGGCATTAGACAGCATGGAGAGAATATGCTATACCCTCAACTGCGGCATGGATGATGTTCTGGAATTTATACCAGAGGAAAAGGAGCGACAAAACAATGGTTGATACTAAGAAAGAGCAAGAGAGAGACGAATTGCACCGTGCGATATGGGCAATCGCTGATGAACTGCGTGGAGCAGTCGATGGTTGGGATTTCAAGAATTATGTTCTGGGTACGATGTTCTACCGGTACATTTCAGAAAACCTCGCCAACTATATCAATGCCGGAGAACAGGATGCCGGAAACGCCACCTTTAACTATGCCCGGATGCCCGATGCAGAAGCCGAGGAAGCCCGTGAGAGTTTGGTTGAAGAAAAAGGCTTCTTCATTCTGCCGTCTGAATTGTTTTGCAATGTTAACAGCAAGGCAGACGGAGACGAAAATCTGAACGAAACCCTGGAGCGTGTATTCAACCATATCGAAGCCTCTGCAAAGGGTTCTTCTTCCGAAAGCAGCTTCTCCGGACTATTTGATGACTTTGATGTGAACAGCAACAAGCTGGGCGCTACCGTGGCAAAGAGAAATGAACGCCTTGCAAAACTTCTGCATGGCGTAGCCAACATGAACCTTGGCGATGTGAAAGACCATGACATTGATGCCTTTGGCGATGCCTATGAGTATCTGATGACCATGTACGCATCCGGGGCGGGCAAGTCCGGCGGCGAGTTCTTTACCCCTGCTGATGTGTCCGAGCTTCTGACCCGGCTGGGAACTGTTGGCAAGACAGAGATTAACAAAGTATATGACCCTGCCTGTGGTTCTGGTTCTCTGCTTCTCAAAGCTGAGAAAATTCTGGGCAAGGATGCAGTCAGGAATGGCTTCTACGGGCAGGAAATCAATATTACCACCTACAACCTGTGCCGCATCAATATGTTCCTGCATGATATAGGCTTCGACAAGTTTGATATTTCCTGCGAGGACACATTGACAGCGCCACAGCACTGGGATGATGAACCGTTTGAATTGATTGTTTCCAATCCGCCTTACTCCATCAAGTGGGCTGGCGATGATGACCCTCTGCTGATTAACGACCCCCGTTTCTCCCCTGCCGGAGTGCTTGCGCCGAAGTCCAAAGCTGACCTTGCTTTTATTATGCACAGCCTGTCATGGCTTGCATCCAACGGAACAGCGGCGATTGTCTGCTTCCCCGGCATCATGTATCGTGGCGGCGCGGAGAAAAAAATCAGAAAGTATCTGATTGACAACAACTTCATTGATTGCGTTATCCAGCTGCCGGGCAACCTTTTCTTCGGTACTTCCATCGCCACCTGCATCATGGTTCTGAAGAAAGGCAAGGCGGACAACAAAACCCTGTTTATTGATGCTTCCAACGAGTGCATCAAAGTAACGAACAACAATAAGCTGACACAGGCGAACATAGACAGAATTGTGGATGTCTTTGCAAACCGAGCAGAGGAAGCGCACTTCTCCCACCTTGCAACCTATGAGGAAATCAAGGGCAATGACTACAACCTTTCTGTATCGACCTATGTGGAAGCAAAGGATACCAGAGAGAAAATCGACATCGTAAAGCTCAATGCCGAGATTGAGGAAATTGTTGCCCGTGAGCAGGTTCTCCGTGATGAGATTGCAAAGATTATCGCAGAAATCGAGGTGGGCGTATGAGTAAATTAGACGAGCTGATTCAAGAGCTTTGCCCGAATGGTGTAAAATATAGAACTTTGGGCGAAGTCAGTAACATCACAGATGGTTTCCCGTTTAGCGCTAAGGATTTCAAAGTGCAAGGAGCGTATTCGATTGTTAGAATTTCTGACATTTTCGATGGAGTTGTGAATGTTAGTGACAAGTATGTTGATGACCTTCCTTTAAAGATTAAGCAAGAGCAGATACTTCACGGAGCAGAGATACTTGTTGGATTATCTGGTTCAACAGGCAAAACTGGATACAACTCTGTTCCCAATTTGCTGGTAAACCAACGGATTGCTATTATCCGAAATAACGAGCTTGTGCTTAATGGCTTTTTGAAGCACTGTCTTGTCAATAGTAACTTCTCGGATTATTGCTTCAAAAACGGCACGGGTCCGCAAAATAATTTAAGCAAGGGTATTCTTCTCAACTACCCAATCCCCGTGCCACCTCTTGAGGTACAGAGTGAAATTGTCCGTATTCTGGACAATTTCACGGAACTTACAGCGGAACTTACAGCGGAACTTACAGCGAGAAAGAAACAGTATAACTTTTATAGAGATAAGTTGCTGACTTTTGATAGCAACATCTGTATGAAACCGCTTGGCGATGTTATTGTTTCTCTCAATACAGGACTTAACCCTCGTCAGTTTTTCAGACTGAACACAGATGATGCACAGAATTACTATGTAACAATCCGAGAAATCCAAAACGGCACGATTGTCGTATCTGATAAAACAGACCGAATGAACGATGAAGCATTAAGGCTTTGTAATAATCGTTCTAATCTTGAAGTTGGGGATGTTCTGTTCTCTGGAACAGGAACTATCGGTGAAACCGCAGTAATTAGCGAACCGCCACTTAATTGGAACATTAAAGAGGGCGTTTACACCATCAAGCCTAAAAAGGATATGCTCAATTCGAGATTTTTGATGTATATTCTCCGTACCGATTTGATGAAAGCGGCGATTGCAAAAAAAGTGGCTGGTGGAACTGTTAAGAGCATCCCTATGGCAGAGATGAAGAAATTACAACTTCCTGTTCCACCTCTTGATGTGCAGGAGCGACTTGTCTATGTTCTGGATAACTTCGATGCCATCTGTTCTGACCTTAATATCGGTCTGCCTGCGGAAATCAATGCAAGACAAAAGCAATACGAATATTACCGAGATAAACTGCTGACTTTCCAGAAAGCAGAACACTAAACCAAAGGAGGATGTCACATGAGTTCCTACAACATCATTGCCGCAAGCAGTGAGAGTACCGTCGTTGCCGAATATACGCCGGAAAGCTCACGCTCCGAAGCCTTTCAGAGTGAAGCGGCTCTTGAAAAGGAATTGATCCGTCTGCTGACCGCACAGGGATATGAGTACCTTGCCATCCATGATGAAAGCGGTCTGATTGCCAATTTGCGAAAGCAGTTGGAGCTGCTGAACAGCTATGCCTTTACCGATAGCGAGTGGAAACGCTTCTTTACGGAAACGCTTGCCAATGCCAACGAGGGTATTGCTGAAAAGAGCAGAACCATTCAGACCGACCATGTTAAGGTACTCCGCAGGGATGACGGGACTTCCAAGAATATTCAGCTAATCGACAAAAAGAACATCCACAACAACCGCCTGCAGGTTATCAATCAGTACGAGGAAAGCGAGGGCAGGCATGACACGCGTTATGATGTGACCATCCTTGTCAACGGCTTGCCCCTTGTCCACGTGGAACTGAAACGCCGTGGGGTTGCTATCCGTGAAGCGTTCAATCAAATCAAACGCTATCAGCGTGACAGTTTCTGGGCAGCAAGCGGTTTGTACGAGTATGTGCAGATTTTCGTTATCTCCAACGGGACGCACACCAAGTATTATTCCAACACCACCAGAAACAGCCATATCAGGGAAATGGGCGAGTCTGCAAAGCAGAAATCGAAGAAAACAAGCAACAGCTTTGAGTTTACTTCTTTCTGGGCAGACGGCAACAATCGAGTGATTGCAGACCTCATTGACTTCACCAAAACATTCCTCGCCAGGCACACCATCTTGAATGTGCTGACCAGATATTGCGTGTTTACCACCGAGGAAATTCTGCTTGTCATGCGACCTTATCAGATTGCTGCCACCGAGCGAATTTTGAACCGTATTGAGATTGCCACCAACTATAAAAAGACCGGAACCGTGGATGCCGGAGGTTATATCTGGCACACCACAGGAAGCGGCAAAACGCTGACCTCTTTCAAGACGGCACAGCTTGCATCCGCACTCCCCGAAGTGGACAAGGTGCTGTTTGTGGTTGATAGAAAAGACCTTGACTATCAGACCATGAAAGAATATGACCGCTTTGAGAAAGGCTCTGCCAACAGCAATGCTTCTACAAAAATTCTGCAAAGGCAGCTTGAGGACAGGGACGAAAAAGGCGGCTTCCATGAGTACCGCATCATCATTACCACCATTCAGAAGTTGGATGTGTTCATCACGAAGAACCCCAACCACCCCGTCAGGAACAAGCACATCGTTTTGATTTTTGACGAGTGCCACCGCAGCCAGTTCGGTGACATGCACACCAGGATTGTGGGCGGCACAATCAAGAAGAACGGCAAGACCATCAAGGTGGACAAGTTCTTCAAGAATTACCACATCTTCGGCTTTACCGGCACACCGATCTTCGCCTCAAACGCAGGCAAGGGCGCAAACATGGAGCTGCTGACTACGCCGCAGACCTTTGGCGATCAGCTCCATGCCTATACCATCGTGGATGCCATCAATGACGGCAATGTTCTCCCGTTCCGTATCGACTATGTGAATACGGTCAAGGAGAAAGACGGAATCAAGGACAAAGAGGTTTCTGCCATCGACATTGAAAAGGCGATGGGCGCCCCGGAGCGTATCCGTGAAATCGTCAAATACACGCTGGAACACTTCGACCAGAAAACAAGACGCAACAGCTTCTACTCCTTGAAAGGCAAACGCATGGCAGGCTTCAATGCCATGTTCGCCGTCAGCTCCATTCCCATGGCAATGAAGTATTACAAGGAGTTCCAGAGACAGATTGCAGAGAGCCATCGTCAATTTACCATTGCCACGATTTTCAGCTACTCCGCAAACGAGGATGACCCGGAGGATGTCCTGCAAGAGGAAGGCTTCGACACCGATGCCCTTGACCAAACTTCCCGTGACTTCCTTGATGACGCAATCAAGGACTACAACGCAGCGTTCAACACCAACTTCGACACTTCCTCTGACAAGTTCCAGAACTACTACAAGGATTTGTCCATGCGAGTGAAGAACCGTGAAGTGGATTTGCTGATTGTAGTCAATATGTTCCTCACGGGCTTCGATGCTACAACGCTGAATACCTTGTGGGTGGACAAGAACCTGAACATGCACGGACTTATCCAAGCCTATTCCAGAACGAACCGCATTCTCAACTCCGTCAAGACCTACGGCAATATCGTCTGTTTCCGTGATTTGCAGAAAGCTACGGACGATGCCATTGCCCTGTTCGGAGATAAGAACGCCAACGGCATTGTGCTTCTGAAGGGCTTCAATGACTACTGGTTCGGCTACGAGGACAACAACGGCAAATACCACCCCGGCTATGTGGACATGATTGAAAAACTGGAAACAGAATTTCCTCTTGATGTTCAGATTGTCGGAGAGCAGGCAGAGAAAGATTTTATCAAGCTGTTCGGCACAATCCTCAGTATGAGAAATATTCTTTCTTCCTTTGACCAGTTTGCGGAAATGGACAGCATTGTCGCAAGAGATTTGCAGAACTATCAGAGCATTTACCTTGACCTCTATGACAAGTATCGCAGAAAAGGCGATGCAGAGAAAGAGGACATCACAGACGATATTGAGTTTGAAATCGAGCTTATCAAGCAAGTGGAAATCAATATCGACTACATACTGATGCTGGTTGAGAAATACCACGAGGGCAACTGCGAGGATAAGGAAATCCTTGCTTCGATCCGCAAGGCGGTTGATGCAAGCATTCAGCTCCGAAGCAAGAAGCAACTTATCGAAGCCTTTATCAGCCATGTCAATGTGGATACGCAAGTGACTACCGACTGGCGTAGATTTGTTCTGGAACAGGAAGAAGCTGACCTGTCCGAAATCATCACCACGGAAAAGCTCAAGCCGGAGGAAACCCGAAAGTTTGTAGCCAACGCTTTCCGTGACGGGGCCATCAAGACCTCCGGCACAGATATTGATAAACTGATGCCCCCTGTCTCCCGTTTTGGTGGTGGCAGAACCAGGAAAAAGCAAGGTGTCATTGACAAGCTGAAAGCATTTTTTGAAAAATATTTCGGTCTGGGAATTGCAGAATTTCAAGCCGAGGAAGAACAAGATCAATCAGTTATCTATGAGATTGAACCGGCCTGCCAGATGGTTGCAGAAGATACAGCGCCTTATGGAACTACAACCGAATAAATGACCAGGCCAAAAGGCGCAAACCGTAAAAAAGTTTGCGCCTTTTGTTTTGTCCATTTTGCGAAAAAAGGTGATGCCCATGGCAAATGAGGAACTGGAAAAGCTGAAACGACTGCCCCAAAGCGAGATGCCCCACCGCTTGCACAAGAGCCGGTATGCTGGGGAAGTTTTTACGAGAGCCGGCCTTGCTGACGGATGATGATGTGATGGAGCTTCTGACTTTCATCTTTCATAGCGAAGCCGTGCAGAAAAGGCTGAACCAGATGATTGAGAAATGAAGGGAAATGCCGGATGCGGGCAATCGACCCATGCAGCCTGCCAGACTACAGAGCAAGGAAAACAGGCATAAAAAACCGCTTCCCGGCTATCACGGGAAGCGGCTGCTGTTAAAAGGGAAACTATTATTCCCCGCGCCGGAGGACTGCCCCCTTGCTGGCATTCGTGGCAAGCTGGCGGTAACGGCTCAGCCAGGAGGAGGAAACCCTGTTATAGGTAGGTTTCCAATCCGCACGGCGGCGTGCGATCTCCTCCTCGCTCAAACAGGCGTTCAGCGTGCGGTCCGGAATGGAATACTCAATAATATCCCCGTTCCTCAGCAGGCCGATCAGGCCGCCTTCCGCCGCTTCCGGGGAAATATGGCCAATACAGGCTCCGTGTGTGGCTCCGGAAAAACGGCCGTCCGTAATAAGCGCCACTTCCGCGCCAAGGCCCTGCCCCATAATATAGGAAGTGGGAGCCAGCATTTCCTGCATGCCGGGGCCGCCCTTGGGTCCTTCATTGCGTATGACAACCACATCGCCGGACTTTACCTTCCCGGCCAGGATGCCTTCGCAGGCCTCTTCCTGAGACTCGAAAATCACGGCGGGCCCGCGGAAACTCATCATGTCCGGATGCACACCCGCCTTTTTCACCACAGCGCCCTCCTCAGCCAGATTGCCGAACAGAATCGCCAGGCCGCCATCACGGGAATAGGCATTTTCCAACGGATGAATCACGGTTTCATCCGCAATGCCGCATCCCTCCACTGTTTCACCCAGCGTTTTCCCGCTGACGGTCATGGCGTCCAGATGAAGGGCTCCGGGAATCCTGGCAATTTCATGAATGATGGCGCTCACCCCGCCTGCACGCAGAACATCCTGCATGTGGAAGCGGGAGGAAGGAGCCACCTTGCAAATATTCGGGGTTCGCCTGGAAATATCATTGATGCGCTGGAGGTCATACTCCACGCCGGCTTCCCTGGCGATAGCCAGCGTATGGAGCACGGTATTGGAACTGCCGCCCATGGCCATATCAATTGTGAAAGCATTGTCGATAGCGTCACGGGTTACGATATCTCGCGGCAGGGGGCCGTCCGCCTTCGCCATCTCCACGGCGCGGCGTGCAGTCTGCTTCCAGAACTCCTTTCGTTCCTCTGAAGTAGCCAGCAGGGAACCGTTGCCGGGAAGGGCCAGGCCGATCACCTCGCTCAGGCAATTCATGGAATTGGCCGTAAACATGCCGGAGCAGGAACCGGCGCCGGGGCAGGCGCGGCATTCCAGGGAATGAAGTTCCTCCTCATTAATCTTGCCTGCCTTAAAGCGGGCGACAGCCTCAAACACGCTGTTCAGGTCCAGCACCGTGCCGTCCTCCGCCATGCCGGCGGCCATCGGACCGCCGCTGCAGAAAATAGTGGGAATATTGCAGCGCAGGGCGCCCATAATCATGCCGGGAACAATCTTGTCGCAATTAGGGATGCAGATCATGGCATCAAACGCATGGGCGCTCAGCATCGTCTCTACGCTGTCCGCGATCAGCTCACGGCTGGCCAGGGAAAACTTCATGCCGCCGTGGCCCATGGCAATGCCGTCACAAACGCCGGGAAGGTTGAATTCCACGGGAGTTCCTCCGGCCTTGCGTACCTCCTCCTTGATGAGGGCGGCCACCCTGTTCAGGTGGACATGGCCCGGAATCACTTCATTAAAAGAATTGCAAATGGCAATGAAAGGACGGCTTAAATCCTCATCCGTCATTCCGGTGGCACGCATCAAACTGCGGTGCGGCGCACGCTCGAACCCTGCTTTAACTCTATCGCTTCGCATAACAATACAACTGTTGCGGCGCAAGTGTATCACATGACGCAGGGAAGAGAAGTTGAATCTGGGCCAGCCTTGCAAAACGGAAACGCCTCCGTTACAGTATGTTTGCATAAGAGGAGGCTTTAACTGTCCGGAACCGCCTCCCGGGTGGGGAAATGTGAACGAATCGTCACATCTAATATCGGGACACCGCCCCTTCTTTCATCGTAAAAGACAGACATGGCAACCATTCTTATCGCTGAAGACGATCACGCCATTTCAGACCTTGTGGCCTATAACCTGGAACGTGCGGGCCATACGCCCCTGGCGGCCTATGACGGCCTGACCGCGCTGGAAGTGGCGCGCCGGGACAAGCCGGAACTGATCCTGCTGGACCAGATGATGCCGGGCATGGACGGACACGGCGTACTGAGGGAACTGCGCCGGGACAGCCGCACCCAGAACATTCCCGTCATCTTCCTGACAGCCAAGGCCCAGGCGGAAGACCGCATCCAGGGGCTGGAACTGGGAGCGGACGACTATGTGACCAAACCGTTCAGCCCCAAGGAACTTGTCCTGCGCGTGGCCAGCGTGCTGAAACGGTGCGAGCACACGCCGGGCAGCGTCATTGCGGAATACGGCCCCTTCACTTTTGACAAAAACGCCCTCAAATTCTATATCGACAAGGAGGAAGTAGACCTGACGGCCACGGAATTCAAGCTCATGATCCATATGGTTGAACGGGAAGGCCAGACCCTGAACCGCAACGACCTGCTCAGTTGCGTATGGGGGTACAGCCACCAGGCCCAGAGCCGTACGCTGGACACGCACATGAAGCGGCTGCGCCAGAAACTGGCTCCCTACGCGGACTGCATTGAAACCGTCCGCAGCATCGGCTACCGCTTTACCCTGCCGGGACGCCGCATCCCGGAGGAAAAGGCTTAACACTCCGCTTCCATGTCGGCCATCGACTACATCCTAACCATCCTTATTCTGGCCTCCCTGTACCTGAACTGGCATCTGGTCCAGGTATGCCGGTCCGCCATGAAAGCCCGGAAAAAAGCCTTGCGGGACGCTCAGCGCCTGCTGAAGCGCGGGGAAGAAGCGCAGGAACAGGCCATCGCGGACAAACGGCGCTTCCTGGAAGCTCTGGGAGAGGCCTTCCTGCTCATCGGTCCATCCGGACACATCGTGCTGGCTAATACGCTGGCCAAAGAACTTTTTCAGGAAGAAAAGCTGGAAGGGCGCAAAGTGGGGGCCCTGGTCTGCAACCAGGAATTGCTGGGGCATCTTCAGGAAGCATTCGATACGGACGGCCCCGTCACCAAGGAATTCACGCTGAGCGCCGCCAATTCCCCCGGCGGCGCGCAAAACGGCATCACGGCGTGGCATCTGGACAGCGCCATCACGGACGCCCCAATCAGAGAAAAGCGCATCCTGCTGCGCAACATCACGCAGAACTACCTCACCAACCAGATGCGCCGGGACTTCGTGGCAAACGCCTCCCACGAGCTGCGTACGCCCCTCACCATCATCGTGGGATATCTGGAAAACCTGATGGAGGACGCTCTGGTGGAGGAAAGTCCCGGACTGGCCCGCAAATTCATCGGAGTCATGCACCAGAACAGCCAGAGGCTGATGAACATTATTGAAGACATGCTCATGATCTCCAAACTCGAATCAGGCCACAAGGCGATTCTGAAGGAGCAGTGGTTCCGCCTCACCTCCTGCGCGGACGACGTCTTCTCCCGTCTGGATTCCATCCGGGAGAAAAAACAGGCCGTCCTGCACATGGACATTCCCACGGATTGGGAACTTTATGGAGATCCCTTTTACTGGACGCAAATTCTGTTCAATTTGGTGGAAAACGCCCTCAAGCAAAACACGGAGCCGGGACTTTCCATTACTGTGGCCGCCGCCAAAACACAGGACGCCTGCGTCATCACCGTCACGGATACGGGCGTGGGCATTCCTGCGGAAAGCATCCCCTTCCTCTTCAACCGCTTTTACCGGGTGGAAACCCACCACTCCTCGGAAATCAGGGGAACGGGCCTGGGCCTCTCCATTGTGAAACGCGCCGTGGAAGCCCACGACGGAGCCATCACCGTCTCCAGCATCCCCCACCGGGAAACTGTTTTTACCATCACCATTCCCCTGAAAAGGTTCCGGGAAGAAAAGGCGGCGTAAAACGCCGATGCGGAACAGTCTGACATGGCCTGCCGTTAAAACCGGGAAAAAAGACATCCTTTCAACCCGGAGGAATGGCCCACGAAACATCCGCCTGTTTTTTCATCCCCTGCGTCATGGAGAGTACGCGCAGGCTCCATTCCGCTCATCAGCATTATTCCGGTTTTCCTTAAAAGGGAACAGCAATGAAAGACAGACGTTGCTTTAAGCAACCGTCTCCATAGATATAACCTGTTCGATTCCCGTGACGCACAAATCCATGCACGAGTTTATATCAGGTAATCAAAAACTAAAAACATGGCCGTCTTGTTCCATGCGGAAAATTGATATGATTCCAGCCAGTCCAAATTCCTCCAGTCCCTCCCTCTCATCGACTACTTTTTTATTTCAGGAAATCATGAAACAACTTTTACAAATCATCGTCATGAGGCGGTGAAAAATAAAAAAAGTTTTATCAATGAATCCATGAAAATGATGCAAAAGCTGTGTCCATATAAAAAACGGCGTCCTTCCGTGATAAGGAGGACGCCGGAATTTTCCGGAAATCGGACAGACTGCCAGTTTGAGCAGCGAAGCGCACAAACCTTAGGACTTGTAACGCAAACGCTTCTTGTGACGGTTCTGACGCATGCGCTTGCTGCGCTTATGCTTGTTGATTTTTGCTTTACGTCGTTTTTTGAGCGATCCCATGATTGTGGTTCGTTTGTTGTTTTACTGTGGTGAGAAAAAAATCTAGTAAACCAGCTTGTTAAGCGGGTATTCAATGATGCCTTCCGCTCCCAGGGCCTTGAGCTGGGGAATGATATCCCTCACAACGGATTCGTCAATGACCGTTTCCACGGCCAGCCAGCCTTCTTCCGCCAAATGGGAAATAGTGGGACGGCGCAGAGACGGAAGGGCCTCTACCAAGCCGTTCAGGGAAGCAGCAGGAAGGTTCATTTTCAGGCCCACTTTCCGGCGCGCTTCCAGAGCGCCCTTGAGCATCATGACCAAGCGTTCCAGCTTCTGTTTTTTCCACTCGTCCTGCATGGTTTCCCGGTTCGCGATAAACTGGGGATAGGAGGTCATCAGGGTGTCCACGATGCGGAGCTTGTTGGCCTTGATGGAGCTTCCCGTTTCCGTGATGTCCACGATGGCGTCCACCAGTTCCGGCACCTTCACTTCCGTAGCTCCCCAGGAGAATTCCACGTGGGCTTCAATACCCTTTTCCTGAAGCCAGCGTTCCGTGATGCCCACGCCTTCCGTGGCGATGCGCTTGCCCTGAAGGTCTTCCGCACAGGTAATGGGGGAATTTTCCGGGACTACCAGCACCCAGCGGGTAGGCTTGGAGGTAGCCTTGGAGTATTGAAGATCCGTCAGCACTTCCACGTCCGCCCTGTTTTCATAAATCCAGTCGCGCCCGGTAATGCCGCAGTCGATGAAACCGTCATTGACATAACGGCCTATTTCCTGGGCACGGATCAGGAAGAGCTCCAGATCGTCGTCGTCGCAGGTCGGGCGGTATCCGCGGCTGGACACATACACATTGTAGCCGGCCTTGCGGAACAATTCCACGGTGGAATCCTGCAAACTGCCTTTGGGAAGAGCTATTTTGAGTTTCTTCGACATGATGGGACGGGAATGAAAACCCACACGGGCCCCATTGTCAAGTTCAGAACCGTATCCGGCCCATTTTACCGGGCCATGAGCCGTTCAATGTCATCAGGCAGCAAAGGCACGTCTCCCAACAGGTCGATGTTTTCTGTTTCCCCGATCAGGACGTCGTTTTCCAAACGGATGCCTATGCCTTCTTCCGCAATATAGATGCCCGGTTCCACGGTGAAAACCATGCCCGGCAACACAACGGGGTTGGCTTCGCCTACATCGTGCACATCCAGCCCCAGGAAGTGGGAACACCCGTGCATGTAATATTTCCGGACAATGGGAGGATCGGACGGTTTTTCCGCCACCTGCGCGGGTGTGATCAGCCCCAGCTTGACGAGTTCCCCGGCGGCAAAAACGCGCACCAGGCGTTCGTACTCCGATTTCAGGATTCCGGGTTTCAGAATCTTTTTGGCGTAGGTCATCATATTCAGCACGCTTTCATACACAGCGCGCTGGCGGGGAGTGAATTTTCCGTTCACGGGAACGGTGCGGGTCATGTCGGAGTTGTAATTCCCGTATTCCGTGCCTATGTCCATAAGCACCAGATCGCCGTCTTCGCACCGTTTGTCGTTTTGGATATAATGCAGCACGCAGGTATCCTTTCCGGAAGCGATGATGGGCAGGAAGGAGAATTTGCGCGGACCGCGGCTGATGAATTCGTTGGCCAGGAATCCCTCAATCTGCCATTCGCCCACCCCCGGCCTGATGAACCGGAGCAATTCCCGGAAGCCTTCATTGGTGATGTCGCAGGCTTTTTTGAGAGCCTTGATTTCTTCCGGCTTTTTGATTTGCCGCATGTCCGCCAAGATTTCATAGACATTCTTCAAAACAGCGTCCGGGAATTTTTCCTTCAGCTCCTTGGTCATGCGGGCATTGCGCGTTTCCACCGGGCATGTGCATCGCGGATGCTGGTTGGCTTCCACAAAGACCATGGATGCGGACGGCACCAGGGCCTCCAGCAGCGCATCATATTCATCGATCCAGCGCACGTCCTGGATGCCGCTCAGCTCTCTCGCCTGTTCCTGCGAGAGCCTGGCGCCTTCCCAGATGGCAATCTGTTCATTTGTCTCACGCAACAGCAGAATCTCATCCCAGCCGTCCTCCCGGATGGTCATGACCAGGACGGTTTCTTCCTGGTCAACTCCCGTAAGATAAAAGAGGTTGGCATTCTGATGCAGGGCAAAAGTGCCGTCCGCATTCGTAGGAAATACGTCGTTGGCATGCAGAATCAGCATACTGCCGGCAGGCAGGCGGGAAGCAAGCTCTTCACGGTTGCCGGCAAAAAAGGAAGAAGGAAGCGGCTCGTATCTCATATCAACAGCATGCCCCGCTTTTCCGGCTTGTCAATCATGCATCCGGACACGGGGCAACCTTGCGTGTCTCCTTGTCGTCCGGAGTTCTTCTGACCGTGCCGTTTCCCCGCTCCGGCTATTCTTATGCCATTCGCCCATTCCCTGACGGCTCTCCTCCCGTCCGTTCATCATGCATACCGTTGAAGGGAGCACGGAACCGCCCCGGAATTTCCGGAGCCACCCCCTCCGGCCCCCCCCTGGCGCCAATCGGGTCATGACTCGAACACCACCCGGGCGGATACCGTCTTATTCTGCATGCACGGCGTTATTCCACGGCTATTCCTGGCTTTGGGAACAGGTTTGGTTTTTTCCTGTTCCAGTTCCCGGACAATGCCCGTTTCCTCTTTGATTACCCATCCCCTTCACGCGGACTCCAGACAGAGCTGTTTTGGAGGCGTCTGGTATAATCCCTCGGAACAGGCCGTCTGGAATTCTCCAAGGCTGAAAGTATATGTTGCCCCCGTCAATATTGATTACATCAAAGCCAGATTCCCCAAGGAATCCCCGGCGCTGGCGGCACAATTCAGGGCCGGGCTGCAGAAAGACATCCGCAACGTGTTGGAAAACAAATCCAGACAGACAGGCGGGAGGATGAAATGGCAGTTGGTTGACCGCCCCGTTCCGGGATCCGTAACTCTCAGCCTCGCCATAGTCAAGCTGAAGCCTACGGACGTGGGCGGCAACATCATGTCCGATCTTGTTTCCCTGGTCTCCCCCCTTCCGGGAACCTCCCTGATCCTGGGACGCTTCATGAGCGGGGACGTAGGCATTGAGGGACGCCTGTCAAATACGAATACGGACGCCGGCATCATGGAATTCAAAGCTTACAACACGGATCCCATCACCCTGTTTTCCGTAAAGGAATTTGAACGTTTTGCCTTCGACCAACGGAATTTGCGGCTTTTTTCCAACTGCATTGCAGATATTTTCAAGGCTGGTCCCGCCAGCAGTATTCCCAAAACAGGGGAATTTGACCTGGACCCGTTTTAAACGGCCTTTCCGGACGATTCTTTCCCGTCTTTCTTTTCAGGTTCATAGAAAGCGCATTCCTGAACCGTCTGCCTGGTCTTGAAGGCATATACAAAGAAAGCGGCGCCCACCAGCACGAGAAAAACGGAGAGGAACTGCCCGCGGGTCAATCCCATGGAGAAGGGGGAATCCGGCTCCCGGTACTCTTCGCAAATAATTCTGCCCGCAGCATAAAGAACGGCAAAGATACCGCAGAACAAGCCGTTCCACGCACGAGGGAACCTTACCCGTACAAACCACAGCACGGCAAAGAGAAGCACACCTTCCGCAAACGCTTCATACAGCTGGGAGGGGTAGCGTGCATGATCCTGCATCATCCGCCCCACGATTTCCCTGATGGCGGGCGTATCCCTCACCCGGTCGGTCACCCAGGCGGCAGTCATTCGTTCCGGCACGGCTATGCCGGAAAGGGACAGTTTGTCCAGCAATCCGGGCGTTTCATAAATACGGGAAGCCACCCGCACGAACAAGTCCGGATCCTGGGAAAGCTCCGCCGGAAAAATCATTCCCTGGGAAGAGCCGGGCGGGACAACGCGCCCATACAGTTCCCCGTTGATAAAATTGGCCATGCGCCCGAAAAACAGCCCAACGGGAGCTACAATGGCCAGGCCGTCCAGAAGCGCCACCCACTTGACGCGGTGCTTCCACGCATAATAAAATGTGTACAGCCCTACTCCAATCATTCCCCCGTGGCTGGCCATGCCCCCTTCCCACACCCTCAGGACCATGAGCGGATCCGCCAGAAACTGGGACCAGCCGTGATTGGGAATCTGGTAAAAGAGCACATATCCCAGCCTTCCGCCAATCAAAACGCCAAAAATAGCCACATAAGTAACAAAATCCGCCATCCTGTCCTGGGGGACAGGATACAGCTTCCGGCGGGAAAGCCAGGAAAGCAGATAATACCCGCCGATGAAGCCCGTTAAATAGGCCAGGCCATACCAGCGCAGGGCAATTGAGCCCGTTATCTGCCAGATGACAGGGTCCAGGTCATGTACGTAAACGGTCGGATTCATGAGCGTTTCTTTCAGGGCAGGTAATGGGTAAGGGCTTCCACGGCCTCCTGGTCCAGGGAACGGGCCAGAGCCACCGTCAATTCCACCGCGGCGCGGTAGTCCCGCAGATCCAGCACGCCGTTATGGGCATGAATGTACCGGGTGGGGATTCCCAGCACAATAGAGGGAACACCCTTTCCGGAAAGATGCAGGGCCGCCGCATCCGTTCCGCCGGAACGACGCACCGTCAACTGGAATGGGATGCCCGCATCCAAAGCCGTTTTTTCGGCCAGGGCGGCCAGCCGGGGATTGGTGATGGCCGTGGGGTCAAACAGCCTGATCTGCACGCCTCCGCCCAAGGCCCCTTGGGAATCCGTCACGGCAAACCCGGGGGTGTCGTCTGCCGGCGGCCCTTCCAGAACAATCACGCAATCCGGTTGCATGGCGACGCCGGCCGTCCTGGCGCCCCGCGTGCCCACCTCCTCCTGAACCGTCGCGGCGGCAATCAGGGTGTTGGGATGCCCTTCCCGGCATAATTTCTTGAATGCCTCTATCATCACAGAAAGACCGGCGCGGTTGTCAAAGGCTTTCCCCATGACCCGGAACGGATTTTCCAACGGGGAGAATTTCACGTCCGGCACCACGGGATCCCCCAGGTGAATACCGAATTCATTCTTCACCTGTTCCGCGCTTTCAGCGCCCACATCTACAAAAAGGGCTTCCATGCTCATGACGCTGTTGCGCTGGCCTTCCGGCAGAAAATGGGGAGGCTTGGAACCAATCACCCCCCGGATGCCGCGGCCCGAGCGGTTTTTTACCAGGACACGCTGGCTTAACAGGGTATGCGGCCACCAGCCACCTATCCCCACCAACTGAAGGAAACCGTTCGACGCTATATTCTGCACCAGGAAGCCTATTTCATCCATGTGGGCGGCCAGCATCACGCGGGGGCCGGCCCCTCCGCCGGTACAGAACAGGCTGCCGGAACCATCGGAAGAAAATTCCCCATATCCTTCAAGTTCCTGAGCCACCAGGCTTCTCACTTCATCCTCATGCCCCGAAATACCGTGAGCCTCTGAAAACTTCTTCAGCAGATCAGAATCAATCGCCATGGGCCGAGCATGTGGAAACACCTCTGCCAGGTCAAGCCTGCAGCCATGCCGCATGTTTTTTTCTTGACCGCCCGGGCAGAACCGCCGGACGGAGCCATGTCATGCTCCACACACGCTACATGGAAAGAAACAAGAGATTTTTGCTAGCCACAGTTCGGTTTTTGGTGTAACTAATCAGGGAATTGAATTGTGCTATGAAATCCATCCTTAACACTATCACGGCCATGCTGGCTGCGGTGCTTTTCGTCCCTGCGGCATCGGCGCAGACCACCAGCAATCCCAGAATGCAGGTGCGGGTCTCCCTGGAAAAGCTGTCCCTGTATATGCGCCAGTCCCCCAACGTCCTGACGCAGGACGATCCCCGGCCGCTGCCGAAACCGAAGAAATGGGCGGATTTTGAAATTCCCTTCAAGGTGGAAGCCGCTCCCACCCCCAAATCCGGCTATATTGATGCCCTGACGTTCAAATTCTACATCGCGGTAGTCAATCCGGACCGCTCCCGCCAGTACCTGAAACTGTATAAGGAAGTCAAATACGTCAATGTTCCGGTAGGAGAAAACACGTACGCTTCCGTGTATCTCTCCCCGTCCTCCGTCAAGCGCATTACCGGTGTGGAAGGAGGAAGAGGAAAATGGGTGAAGTACCAGGGCGTAGTGGTGGAATACAACGGCAAGATTGTCGCCACTTATTCCTCCGAACGCGGCAAGATGGAAAAATGGTGGACCATCCAGTCCCCCAGCATCGTGGAAACCTCTTATTACCCCCTGCTGAACAAGGATGAAACACCTTTCTCCGTGTTCTGGTACGACCGTTATCCGGAAATTATGAGGCCCAACAGCCAGCAGGCGGCTTCCAGTTCCGTCCCCGCCCCGTTCGGTACTCCTGTGGCCCCCCCGGCGGACGGCGAATAACGCTCCATTAATTCTATCATTTCATCTTATTTAACAGAAATCACCCATGGCTAATTCACGACCAATCGTCGCATTAAACGTAGGTTCCCAGAGAGTTTCAATGGGCGTCTTTTCCAAGACTTCCAAAGACGCCCTTATCCTGGACCGCTATGCTACGCGCCTCGTAGTGCTGGACCCGTCAGCAGAAGGTTTGCGCCTGACGAAAATAGGGGAAGCCATCGCCGACCTCGTCCAGGAACTCAACGTCAAAGGAAGCGTCGTCAACTATTCCGTTTCCGGACAATCCGTTTTCATCCGCTTCGTCAAGCTTCCGGCTCTGGACGATACCGATGTGGAACAGCTCATCCGCTTTGAAGCCCAGCAGCACGTCCCCTTCCCGCTGGACGAAGTCGTGTGGGACTACCATCTGCTTCCCGCCAAAGGTCTGGAACGGGAAGCCATCCTGGTTGCCATCAAGGCGGAAGACCTGGACTCCCTGAATGATGAAATCGTCTCCCACGGCCTTTCCACCGGCAAAGTGGACTGCGCGCTTACCTCTCTGTACAATGCGTATGTGGACAGTTATCCGGATGAGAAAGAACCGGTCATGCTCATCGACATCGGCGCCAAATCCACGGATTTGATTTACAGCGAACAGGGACGTTTCTTCACCCGCAGCATTTCCGCGGGGGGAATCTTCGTAACCTCCGCTATCGCCCGTGAATTCAATATTCCCTTCCTGGAAGCGGAACGCTTGAAAACCACCAGCGGGCTCGTTTCCATGAGCAACGGGCAAACGGAAGGGCTGGATCCCGCCACGGCCAATCTGGCTACCGTCATCCGTACGGCCATGACCAGGCTTGCCTCAGAAATCCAGCGGACCACCAACCATTACCGCGCCCAGATGAGCGGAAGCGCTCCCGTCAAGGCATACCTGTGCGGCGGCGGAGCTTCCCTGCCCTATACCAAGGAATTCCTGGAAGATAAACTGGGCATTCCGATCTCCTTCTTCAACCCCATGCACAACGTGGGCGTGGGCTCCGGCGTGGACGTGAACACCATCTCCCGCGAAGCCTTCATCCTGGGCGGATTGATCGGCACCGCCATTCACTCCATCGGCAGAGCCTCCCTCAATATTGACCTGGAACCCACCGCAGTTGCCAAAAAGCGGGCCAACCAGAAAAAAATGCCCGCCATCATCGCCGGGGCAGCCATTGCCGTTCTTGGTGCCGCAGCTTATGCCGTCACAGGATATATGGGCGAGAAAAAGGCAGAGGAAATCCTCGCCGGCGTCCAGCCCACCGTTACTTCCATCAAATCGGCACAATCCGCCCTGCGCCAGAAAGAACAGGAGCTGAAAAAACTGGACTCCACCCTGGCTTCCTACCAGCAGCTCACGCTTCAGCGCTACGGCTACGCGGACATCATCAGGCACCTGCTGGAACAGTCGGAACACAAGGATTATCCCTACTGGTTTACGGATTTTGAACCGCTGGCCCACTTCAATCCGGAGGATACCACCCAAATTACGGGATATTCCGTCATCAAGGATTCCTTCACATCGGACAAAAATACATCCCTGGTGGATGACATCAGGACGGAGGCCTCCGCCAACGCATCCAGCGAGGATGAAGCGGGCGTTTACAGCGTCAACGCCATCCGCCTGACCGGATTCGTCCGGCGCAGCCTGGGCGGCCAGAGAATCATCCAGGACCTCCAGGCAAAAATAGACGGGAACAAGGAATCCCTGTTCACTTTCAAGCCCGGAGACGTCAAACTGGAAGCCCGCCAGATCATGGAACTGGGAGCCAAGGACGCCAAGGTGGACGCGGCGGCAGGGGCCTTTGTACCCTTCAAGCTGGTGCTTCCGTTAAAAACGCCCATTCCCGTGAACTTTAACAAATAAGATTACCCAACCCGAACAAGACATATTTTATGAGCAATTGGATTACAGACAACAAGCCCGCCGCCATGGTCGCGGGCGTGGGGCTTCTCTTATTCCTGGGGTTATCCGCGACAGGGTACATCGTCAATTCCAAACGCAGTGAACTGGACAAAAAAATCAGCATCGCCGCCAAGGAAATCAAGTCCGCCAATGCTGCGGAAATCACTCCGAGCCGCTCATCCAACGAAGAGCTGGAAAAAGAACTGAACCGCTATGCCAAGGCCGTGGGCAGCCTGGAAACGGCCTACAAGCCCTTCCTTGCCTCCTCCGCGCTGGTCCCCACCACGCCCACGGCATTCCAGAATGAACTGAAAACATTCAGGGATTCCCTGATCTCCTCCTGCAAGAAAAAGAACATTCTCATAACGGACACATCCTCCTGGCTCGGCTTCCAGGTTTACAGCACCCAGGCTCCCTCTGTTCAGGCGGCCTCCACGCTGGGTTTTGAATTGAAAGCCATCAACAGCCTGGTCAACAAACTGGCGGAATGCGGCCTGTCCAAATTCATCAAGGTGTACCGCCCCCAGCTCCCCATTGAAACCCTGGCGAACAATCCGGAAGAATCGGACGAAGCCGACCAGGCTCCATGGACTCCCATGCCTCTGGAAATAGCCTTCCAGGGCGACCGGGAAAGTGTATTGAAAGCCATGAACGCCATAACCGGCATGCAGGACTATCTGTTCACGGTCAACTCCATCCGTATCCGCAACGAACGGATGATGCCCCCTCCCATCGCCAATCCGGCAGCCGCCAAACCTGCCGCTGCCCAACCCGCCACGGGTGCGGCTTCCCTGACTCCGGCGGATGAGGCGGCTGCACCTGCAGCCCCGGCCATCCAGCAAGTCATCAAGCCTTACATGGGCAAGGAGCAGGTCTTTGTCCAGGTCTCCCTGAATCTGGTCCACTTCAACCAGCCCAAGGCTCAGGAACCGTCTGAAGATTAACCAAGGCAACACCAACCGCAGCAAATACTTTCAACATGTCTGAAAAACAAAATTACGACAAAATCCTGTTGGCATCCGGAATCGTCCTGGGCCTGGGAGTGGCCGCCTATGGTACGCTGACCTTTCTGGGACTGAATGACAAATACAAATTCACCACGCAGGTTTCTGAAAAAGCCATCGAACCGCCTCCCGGCATCAAGAAAGCCGCAGAAGTAGGCCAGGAGCTTTCCGCCTCCCACGAACTCAAGCCGATTGCCCAGGAAACACAGAAGTATGTGGGCTTCGTCGCCCCCAATCTCTGGATTAAGGAGGGGGGAATGGAACCCTTTGACATCATCTCCGGTCCGCCTATCCACGGCAACATCCCGAACAAATGGTTCCTGGACAACGGACTGGAAAATGAATTCGTTTACTCGGACGTCCTGACCCGGGACCCGGACAACGATGGATTTACGGTGCAGGAGGAATATGCGGCCAAAACCCATCCCAACGACCCCAACAGCCATCCTCCCCTGGTCAGCAAACTTTTTGTCGACGAAATCAAGCAGTTCGGCTTCTACCTGGCTTTCACCCAGGCGGATGGCAATGACTTTACCTTTAAGGGCATGAACCGCGCCAAACAGGAAATCTGGAAAAACATCGTCCAGACCAACGGCAAGTTCGGTACCCGTAAGAATACAAAAGACGAGCCCAGATTCGAACTTGTCAGCGTTGTCAAAAAGGAATTCAAGAATCCCAGCCTGGACATGGTGGAAACGGACGAGGAAGCCGTCGTCAAGGATTTGAAGCCGACCAAAAACGGACAAACCTACACCATCAGGCGCGGAACAAAATACGTCATTCCAATCATTGATAAGAAAGTAAACCTTACTATCACGGCCGGCCCCGAACGGGATACCAGCTTTGAAGTAGAGGAAGGTTCCGACTTCCGGATTCCGGGAGACGCCAAACAAATCTACACGCTGAAAACCGTTGATAATGCTACACAGACCGTAACCATTGCCAACAAAACCACTGGAGAACAAACAACACTGAGCAAGAAAAAATAGAGCCGGATTTAAACTTTTCTGAAAAAAAAGCTTCACAAATCCGAAAAACATGTAAAAAGAAGAACCTAACTATGGACCACGCACCACTTTATCAACCGAAGCGTTCCCTGATCGCGCTGATGGCCATTGCTGCCTCCTGCCCGTTTGCGCAGGCTGGTGATGGCGGCGCCGTCGGAACCTCCAGTGCCTTGGGATCGTCCTACGCCGGACCGGGCAGTTACCAATACCAGTCCAGTGCAGCGCGCACAGCCATGGCCCGCCGCGAAGCGCAAACCCAGGAAGCCATGCAGCTCCTTGCGGAAGGCCGCAACCTGTACCGCGAAGGCAAGTACAAGGAAGCCCTGGACAAATACAACGCCGCTTACAACATGCTGCCTTCCGCGCCGATCAACGACCAGCGCAAGGAAGCTATCGCCAACCATATTGGCGACGCCAGCATCGCCGTTGCTCAGGAATACATCAAAGTGGGGCGCTATGACGAAGCCGACAAGCTTCTGCAGGATGCCATCAAGCTCAATCCCCGGAGCGCCAAGCTTGCCAAGCAAACGCTCGAATACATGAAGGACCCGATTCGCACGAATCCGGCGCTCACCCCCGAACACGTGAAAAACGTGGAAAAGGTGAACACCCTCCTTCACATGGCCTATGGTTACTATGACCTCGGCGACTACGACAAAGCCATCGCCGAATTCAACAAGGTTCTCTCCATCGACCCGTACAACGTGGCGGCCCGCCGCGGACAGGAAACGGTCAACCGCCGCAGAATGGCTTACTATGCAGCCGCTTACGACGAAACCCGCAGCACCATGCTGGCGGAAGTGGACAAGATGTGGGAACGCCCCATCCCGATGGAAGTCCCGACCGGAGCCGACGGCACTGACAACGCACCGATCACGGACATCAACGGCGCCACGGCCAATCTGATGAAGCTCAAGAGCATCATCATCCCCTCCGTCTCTTTTGAAGACACCACCGTGGAAGACGCCATTGACTATCTGCGCAAAAAGTCCATTGAACTGGACCGCACGGTAGGCCCGAACGGTGAACGCGGCATCAACTTTGTCATCAATGATTCCCAGCCCGCTGCCGTCGCCCCCGCCGTTCCCGCAACTGATGAAGACGGCTTTGGCGAAGAAACTGCGGAAGTCACGGAAGCTGCTCCGGCAGCAGCCCCGCAGGAAAGCATCCGCACCCGCAAAATCGGCCAGTTGAAGCTGACTAATGTTCCCATGCTGGAAGTGCTCCGTTTCATCTGCAGCAATGCCGGCCTGCGCCAGAAGGTGGAAGACTATGCAGTGACCATCCTTCCTGCCGGCGGCAATGACGTGGATCTGTACCAGCGCACCTTCTCCGTGCCCCCGGGCTTCCAGTCCGCTCTCCGCACCACCGTCGGCGACGGCGGCGGCGAAGTCAGCGACGACCCCTTTGGCGGCGGTGGCGAAAGCTCCTCCGGCCTTAAACCCATGCCCTCCATCCGCAGCCTGCTGCAAAAGAGCGGCATCAGCTTCCCGGAAGGCGCCACGGCATTCCTTGTCAACGGCAATTCCTCCTTGGTCGTCCGCAACACTTCCGGCAACCTGGACCTGATCGAACAGCTCATTGAAAACACCCGCGGCGAATCCCAGCAGGTGCGCATCATGACCAAGTTCGTGGAAGTAACCCAGGAAAACACGGAAGAACTCGGCTTTGACTGGATTGTCACCCCGTTCTCCGTAAGCAATGACCGCAGCACCTTCCTGGGCGGCGGCACGAACTACGGCACCGGTTCCACTTCCGACAGCTTTACCCAGTCTCCCGGCGGCGTGACCGGCTGGCCTGTAAACAGCGGCAGCGACACCATCAACGGCCTCGTTACCGGCGGCAACCGCACGGGTGACTACGCCATCACCAAGAACTCCGTGGACAATCTGCTGAACAGCACCAACCGCTCTGAAGCCTCCCAGAAAAACGCCGCTCCCGGCATCATGTCCCTGACGGGCATTTATGACGAAGGCTCCTTCCAGATGCTGATGCGCGGCCTGTCCCAGAAAAAAGGCTCTGACGTCCTCACCGCCCCCAGCGTGACCGCCAAGTCCGGTGAAACCGCCAAGATTGAAATCATCCGCGAATTCTGGTATCCCACCGAATACGAACCGCCGGAACTCCCCAACTCCGTAGGCAACAGCGGCTATAACAACGGTTACGGTTATGGGAACAACGGTAACATTGTGGACGGCCTGCTGGGCAATCAGATCCAGCCCCAGATATCCAGCTTCCCCGTCACTCCCGCCACCCCCGGCGTGTTTGAAATGAAGCCCGTCGGCGTAACTCTGGAAGTGGTGCCTACCATTGGCGACAACAAGTACATCATCGACCTGAACTTCAAGCCCAGCATCGTGGAATTTGAAGGCTTCGTGAATTACGGCAGCCCGATCCAGTCCACCGGCGTTGGTTCCGACGGCAAGCCGATGTCCCTGACGCTGACGGAAAACCGCATCGAGCAGCCGATCTTCTCCAAGCGGTCCGTTGAAACGTCCCTGTTCATCTACGACGGCCATACCGTGGCAATCGGTGGTTTGATCACGGAAAACGTGCAGACGGTGGAAGACAAAGTGCCGATCTTCGGTGACCTGCCTCTCATCGGCCGCTTCTTCCGCAGCAACTCCGACAACCACATCAAGAAGAATCTGATGATCTTCGTAACGGGACAGATCATTGACGCCACGGGCCAGCCCGTACGCGGCAATGCCCTTCCCACTGCGGCCGCTCCGGAAAGCGCCCTTCCCGCCTCCGAAGGCCTGCTGCCTCCCATGTAGGCTGCGTGCATAACGTCCATATTGGAGCGGGTGAAAGGGTAACCCTTTCACCCGCTCTTTATATCCCAGAAGCGCCTTACTTTCCCTTCCCCCCATGAAAACCCTGATTGTTACCGGAGGAATAGCCACCGGGAAATCTACATTCATCCGTCTGCTGATGAAGGCGGGAGGCGCGCGCCTGCGCCTGTTTGACTGTGATGCGGAGGCGGGCAGATTGCTGGATGGCGGTACGCTGAAAGCCCCCCTCTCCAGCGTCTTCGGCCCAGCCAGCGTAGACTCCTCCGGAAAGGCTGACAGGCATTTTCTGCGGGAGCTTGTTTTCCGGAATCCGGAAAGCCGCAGAACGCTGGAAGGGATCATTCACCCCCTGCTGCATCAAGAATGTCTTGCGCAAATGCTGGCGGCGCGTCAGAATACGGAGGTGGACGGGTTTGTCATTGACGTGCCCCTGTTTTTTGAAACTTCGGCGCGCTATTGCCAAGATGCCGTGTGCGTGGTGGCTGTTTCCAGGGGAACGCAGAAAACCCGCCTGGCTATCAGGAATGGATTCCGGGAGGATATGATTGAAGCCATTCTGGCGGCCCAGCGGCCTATCATGGAAAAAGTGGCTGCGGCCGACTTCGTCATCTGGAATGAAGGCCCCCCGGACCTGCTCCGCCAGCAAACCCAAAGACTTTACCAACATTTTTTTCATGACTGAAGAACTCGACAACACCCCTTCCCCCGCCGGAGATATTCCGCAGGAAACCCTCCCCAAGCCCCTGCCCGCGCCGGAAGAAACCGCCGGGGAACAGCCGGCTGCCGCTCCGGAGGAAAATAGTGGAAACGCAGTCCGGGAGGAGGAGGAAGCAGCCCCTGTTCTGGAGCAGATTGACATCAATGAACTGCGGAAACGCCCCCTGAACGATCTTCAGGAAATGGCGGAAGGGCTGCTCATCCGGAACGCGGCCTCCCTCACCAAGTCCCAGCTGGTTTTTGAATTGGGGAAACAGCTTCTGGCAAAGGGCCATGAAGTCGTAGTTTCCGGGGTCATGGAACAAGCCAAGGATAATTACGCCATGCTGAGGGATCCGGTGAAAAGTTTCCGCACCTCTCCGGATGATATTTATCTGGGCGGCAATCTCATCAAACCCCTGCATCTCCGCGTAGGCCAGCAGATCAAGGTCAGGCTGCGCAAATTGCGGCCTCATGACAAGTACCTTTCTGCAGCCTCCGTCATCAGCGTGGAGGACATCCCTGCGGAAGACTACCGGGCGCGCAGCGATTTTGAACGCCTCACCCCCCTCTTCCCCAAGGAACGCCTCCTTCTGGAAAACAAGGGGGTCAATTCCGCCGCCATGCGCGTGCTGGACCTCATGACGCCCTTCGGCAAAGGGCAGCGCGGCCTGATTGTGGCCCCCCCGCGCGGAGGAAAAACCGTTCTTCTGAAAACAATCGCCCGTTCCATCAGGGCCAATTATCCGGAAGTGGAACTGATTGTGCTGTTGCTGGACGAACGTCCGGAGGAAGTAACGGATTTTGAAGAAACCGTGGATGCTCCGGTATTCGCCTCCACTTTTGATGAACCTTCCCGGCGCCATGCCCAGGTTTCCGATCTGGTTATCGAACGGGCCAAACGCCTGGTGGAAATGGGCAGAGACGTCGTCATCCTGCTGGATTCCCTCACCAGGCTGGCCCGCGGCTACAATGCCAACCAGACGGGAGGACGCATCATGTCCGGCGGCCTGGGGTCCAATGCATTGGAAAAACCGCGCAAATTCTTTTCCGCGGCGCGCAATGTGGAAGAAGGAGGCAGCCTGACCATCATCGCCACATGCCTGGTAGACACGGAATCAAGAATGGACGAAGTGATTTTTGAAGAATTCAAGGGAACGGGCAATCTGGAAATCCGCCTGGACCGGGAACTTTCCGAACGGCGCATTTATCCGGCCATTTCCCTTTCCCAGAGCGGCACCCGCAATGACGACAGGCTGTATAACGAACAGGAATTCGTCAAAATCATGCAATTGCGCCGCCAGCTCGCCATGAAACCGGGCTGGGAAGGCCTTCAGACTCTCCTGCAAAATATCTCCAAGACACAGAATAACGCGGAACTTCTGCTGACGGGGCTGCGGTAAGATTTTCTGCCCGGCCTGTTTTTCCCCCGTCCTCCGTTCCGCCCGCCGGAACGGAGGCTTTTTTATCAGGATATCTTCCGCTGTTCCAAGATTCCGCGGCAGCATCCGGATATCGGGATGGGGGCATCCTCCCATAAACAGGGGGAGGAAGAGAGTTCCCTTTCGTCACATGTCCAGCTTCACCCGGAAAATACGCATGGAGTTGCCCACCGCAAGCAGGCAGACGCCCACATCCGCCATCACGGCGGCCCACATCCCAGCCAGCCCCAGAATACCCAGCACCATGACCAGAATTTTGACGCCCAAAATAAGAACGATGTTCTGCACAATGATGCGCTCTGTGGCTTGGGAAAGCATCATCCCCAGCGGAACGGCCAAGGGATCTCCCTTCATCACCACTACGTCAGCCGCCTGAAGAGCCGTATCGGACCCTACGCCGCCCATGGCAATGCCGATGTCGGCAGCAGCGAGGGAAGGGGCGTCATTCATACCGTCCCCCACAAAGGCAAGCAGCCCCGTTTCAGGTTTCAGCCGGCGCACATGCTCCAGCTTGCCGGCAGGCATCAGCCCGCAGAATACCCCGTCCATCCCCAGCTTAAGCCCCACTTCCGTTCCGGCGGAAGAAGAATCCCCCGTCAGCATGACCAGGTTGGAAACGCCCAGTTCCCTCAATTTCCGCACCGCACGCTCCGCTCCCGGCTTGACGCGGTCAGACAGGCGGAGGCATCCCAGAAGTATGCCGTCCAACGCCGCATAAACGGTCACGCCATGGTCTTCTCCCTCCTCCGTCCTTACGCCGGCCTCTTGAAGAAAAGACTTTTTCCCCACCAGAACCGGTCTCCCTTCCACGCGGGCTGAAACGCCGCCGCCCGTCACCTCTACCAGTTCCGCCACGCGGTCCGGAAACAGAGTCCCTTCATATGCCTTCACAATGGAACGCCCCAGCGGATGGGAGGCGGAGAGTTCCGCATGGGCCGCCCAGTACAGCAGTTCCTCCGGGGAAACGCCGTCACGGGGAAGCACTTCATCCACGGAAAAAACGCCTTCCGTCAAGGTTCCGGTTTTGTCAAACACCACCGTCTTCACCTTCCGCAGGGCATCCAGATAGTTGCTCCCTTTCAGCAAAATCCCCTGCCGCGCCGCTCTCCCTATTCCGGCAAAAAAGCCCAGCGGGATGGACAGCACCAGCGCGCAGGGGCAGGAAATCACCAGCAGGACCAGGGCGCGGAACAGACCGTCCGCCCAGCTTCCGCCCGTCACAAGGGGATAAAGCAAAAATACCAGAGCGGCTATGGAAATCACCAGCGGCGTATAAATGCGGGAAAATGAGGACAGCCTCCCCTCCAGAGGGGATTTGCGGCCTGATGCGGCTTCCACCAGTTCCTGGACCCGCGCCAGGGCGGAATGCCGCCAGTCCCGCTCCGTACGCACTTCCAGCACACCCTGCCCGTTGATGTACCCCGCCAGCACGGGGCTTCCGGATCCGGCTTCCACCGGCAGGGATTCCCCGGTCATGGCGGAGGTATCCAGCACGGAGAAACCTCCCGTTACCACACCGTCCAACGGAACGCGTTCGCCGGGGCGCACTTCAATCAGGGAGCCGGGCAGAACCTCGGAAGGAGGAACGTCATCTACGGCTCCGGCTTTTTTCACATGGACGGCCTCAGGCCTCAGACTCATCAGTTCGCTTACGGACCGACGGGAGCTGCCCACCGCACGTTCCTGAAGGTACTCTCCCACGCGGTAGAACAGCATCACCCCCACCGCCTCGGAATAATCCCCCAGGAACATCGCCCCCAGGGAAGCAATACTCATCAGAAAATTTTCATTGATGGCGCGGCCGCGCATCATCCCCAGAAAGGCGGCCTTCAGTACATCCCAGCCTATCAGCAGGTAGGAGCCCACGTAGGCGGCCATACCGGCCAGGGAATCGCCGCCCGCCGCCAGCGCACTGATGAACAGGGCAATGCCCAGCACGGCGGGAACAGGCCCGATGGCGTCTCCGGAGCAGCAACAGCTTCCAGAACCGCAGCTTCCGGAACAACAGGAAGCACCTTCCGGAAAATGTTCGTGGGAATGTTCCGTGCTCATGACCTGTTCCGCTTGTACGCCTGCCTCTCCGGCATGGCAAGCCCTATATTAGCCCAAACTAACAAAAAGTCTGCGTTGATTTCTGATCCTTAAACCGTTCCAAAATCCCCATCCCCATGAATTCATCCATCGCCATGGCTCCCGCTCCCAGCAACCCCGCCTCCGCTCCAAATCTGGCAGGCAGAATTTTCAAATCCTCCATCAGGAGAGGAAACAACTGTTTCCTGAGGTTCTCCAGCAGCGGCTTCATCAACAAATCCCCTGCCTTGGCCACACCGCCCCCGATGATGAAGGCGTCCGGCACCAGCGTATACATCAGGTTCATGATCAGGCAGCCCAGCATTTCCGCCGTATCTTCCCATAATTGAAGGGCTATAGGACATCCGGACCGGGCAGCCTCGTCCAGATGCCTGGGCGTGCATTCATCCACCGTCTTGATGATTCCCGCCCCGGCATACCGTTTAACCGCCTCCGCCGCCAGTTCGTTGTTGCCGATGTATTCCTCAATGGCTCCCCGGCTGCCGAACGGTCCCGTTTTCCCCTGGTAATGAATGCTGGTCTGGCCCAGTTCCGCAGCGGAAAGCCGCCTTCCCCGCAGCATGCGGTCATGCACCACGATTCCCCCGCCTATCCCCGTTCCCATCGTCAGGCACACCAGGCTGGACATGCCGCGCCCGGCGCCAAGCTTCCATTCCGCATAAGCCATGCAGTTGGCGTCATTATCCAGCACGACGGGGAGGCCCAGGGCCTGCTCCATCATCTCTTTCACCGGAATTTCCCTATCCCAGACCCTCACATTGGTAAGCTGGTAAAGCACTCCCCGCTGGTAATCACACCATCCCGGCATTCCCATGCCCATCACACAGGCGGAGGGGAATTGTCCGCGCAGGGTGCGGGCGGACGCAATCATGGCATCAATGATTGCCTGCGGGCTTTCGAACATGGCAGTAGGGATGCGGTCGGCCGTCGCCAGAATACGATCCCCCGCCGTTACGCCCATTTTGATGCTCGTGCCGCCGAAATCAACGGCCAAGGCACAGGGTTCTGAAAAGCTCATAGTCCATACTTATGCCACCCATTCTCCGGAATCAACGTAAAAACGCATTCATCCCCACCCCTTTCCGCGGCATGGCGCACTTACCGTATAAAACACAATAAGAATCTTCCAGAAAGAGCTTGCCAGAACCGCGCCGCCCGGTCCATGATAACCTCCGTAATGATGGAAATGCCCGGTTCGGACGAATGGTTCATGCGCCAAGCCATGAAAGAATCCAGAAAGGCCCTCGTGAAAGGGGAAGTGCCTGTTGGAGCCATTGTGGTGAAGGATGGCCGCGTGATCGGCCGGGGCTGGAACCAGGTGGAGACGCTCAAGGATGCTACGGCCCATGCGGAGATGATTGCCCTGACGGCGGCACAGGAGGCTTTGGGCGACTGGAGGCTGGAAGGCTGCACCCTGTATGTCACCAAGGAGCCGTGCCCCATGTGCGCAGGAGCTATCGTCCACTGCCGTCCGGACCGCGTCGTTTTCGGCTGCCCGGATGCAAAAACCGGGGCTGCGGGGGGCTGGATCAATCTGCTGGATTCCAATCCGCCCCTGAACCATAAGTGCGAGGTGCGTCCCGGCGTACTGGGAGACGAGTGCCTGCTTCATCTCCAGGAGTTTTTCCGTGCGGCGCGTCTGGCGGCAAAAGAACGGAAAAAATTGTCTGCGCGTCTTTCTTCCCCTCCGGATGAAAACGGGGAATGAAGTCCGGAATAAAACACTTTGCATTTGCCAAAGCAGCAGAGTCACGGCAAGCTAGCGGGACTATGGAACGCCGGAACGACAATGAGACTGCGGAAGGAACGGAACGCAAACCGTCGTGGATCAAGGTTCGTCTGCCCAACGGCCGGGAATTCTGGGACGTCAAGCAGCTTGTGGAAGGCAAAAACCTCTTCACCGTCTGTGAAGAAGCACACTGCCCCAACCGTTATGAATGTTGGAACCAGGGTACGGCCACGTTCATGATTGCCGGAGAACGGTGCACGCGCGCCTGCGGATTCTGCGCCACCCGCACGGCCAAGCCCGGCCCGCTGGATCCTGAAGAACCGCAGCACGTGGCGGAAGCCGTCGTGCACATGAAGCTGCGCCACGCCGTAATTACCATGGTCACCCGGGATGATTTGCCGGACGGCGCCGCCGCGCATTTCGCCCAGGTAATTAGGGCCGTCAGAAAAGCCAGCCCTTCCACGATCATTGAAGTGCTTGCCTCGGACTTGAATGAGAAGCCCTCCTCCATCCAGACGCTGATGGCGGCCCGTCCGCATATTTTCGGACACAATCTGGAGACGGTGGAACGCCTCACGCCCATTGTCCGCTTCCGCGCCCAGTACCGGCGGTCCCTGCGCGTTCTCCGGATGGCTCTGGAGTGCGTGGACGGCAAAGTGTCTACCAAGAGCGGCATCATGCTGGGCCTGGGGGAAACGGAAGAAGAGCTTTTCCGCTCCATGGACGATTTGCTGGAGCACGGCGTCACGGTCCTGACGTTGGGGCAATACCTGCGCCCCTCCCGCAACCATCTTCCGGTGGTCAAATACGTCCATCCGGATGATTTCGCCCGGTATGAGGAAGTTGCGCGCTCCAAAGGCTTCAGGCACGTGGCATCCGGGCCGTTGGTCCGCAGCTCCTACCATGCCGCCAATTTCACCCCGGAAGCGGATGTTCTGGAAGCCATTAACGAAGACCTGAGAAAGGCCGGCGAACTTTAGAATAAATCTTGATTTTTTATCCTTCCCCTTTTACCATCCGGGCAATTCCACGTCATTGAGAATCTCATGAGCAAAACATGTTCCTTCATCAAGGCAGGAGCCATTCTGGGCGGCACGGTCATCGTGACGGCGGCTGTCGCCCCCCTGTTCCTGCCGAACCAGAATGTCAAGCCACTGACGTCCGCCCAGGCGGCGGAAATTACCGCACAGACCATGAATTCCAAATGTGCGGACTGCCACAAGCCCGGCACTCACATTTCCGAACTGGTCAATACTCTTTCCGGAGGCCTGCTGGCGCGCCATATCAGGGACGGGCAGCGCAGCTACAATATGGAAGAACCTCCCACTGCCGTCACCCTTTCCAAGCTGGAACATGTGCTTCAAATCAATTCCATGCCCCCCACTTCCTACACCATGGTGCACTGGGGCAGTACGCTCACTCTCCGGGAGAAAAACGCCATGCTCCAGTGGATCAAGGATGAGCGCCTGAAAATTTTCGGCGATATGGTAGGAGAGGAATACGCCCTTTCCCCTCTTGCCCCCATTCCGGACGCCCTCCCCACGGATCCGGCCAAAGTAGCCCTGGGCTACAAGCTTTTTCATGACGTGCGCCTTTCCACGGACAATACCGTTTCCTGCGCTTCCTGCCATTCCCTGGAAAAAGCCGGGACGGACAACCTGCCCACTTCCACCGGAGTCCGCGGCCAGAAAGGCGGCATCAATGCCCCCACCGTTTTCAATGCCGCTTTCCATGCCAAGCAATTTTGGGACGGACGCGCAGCCAACCTCCAGGAACAGGCCGGCGGACCGCCCCTGAATCCGGTGGAAATGGGGTACGAACATCCGGATGACTGGAAGAAGATCGCTGCCAAACTGGACCAGGACACCGCTTTTGCCGCAGAATTCAAAAAGGTTTACCCCCAGGGATTCACCGGAGAGACCATCACGAATGCCATCGCGGAATATGAAAAAACTCTTATCACGCCGAACAGCCCGTTTGACCGCTACCTGAAAGGGGATGAAAACGCCATCAGCGAGAACGCCAAAAAAGGTTACAAGCTTTTCCTGAAGCTTGGTTGCCAGACCTGCCACACCGGTCCCGCCATGGGAGGCCAGTCCTTTGAATACGCCGACCTCAAAGGCGATTTCTTTGCCGGACGCGCCAAGACCAATGACGATAACGGCCTGATGAATTTCTCCAAAAAGGAATCGGACAGGCACCGCTTCCGCGTTCCGACCCTCCGCAATGTGGAACTCACCTGGCCGTACATGCATGACGCCTCCGCACAGACGCTGGAGGAAGCCATTACGAAAATGTACCATTACCAGCTCGGTTACGATAAACTGGACAAGAAGGAAGTGAGACTGCTGGTGGCTTTCCTGAAGACGCTTACCGGAGAATACAACGGCAAACCCGTCCAGGGCGAAGTTTGCCCTGCCTCCTGAATCTGAAGAAAAGCTCTTTTTCCAGCCGCGCCAATGAACATTCATTGGCGCGGCTTTTTTGCATTTTCCTTCCAGTTCCTACGGCAGGCACTGCCGGGAAACTTCCATTCCCTTCCTCTTCCCTGTCGGCTACACTTAGATTAAACTAATACATAAACAATTTATATTAAACGTATTTTACATTGATTGAACAAATATAGCCTAATAATATCATTGACTTATCAGTTTGATAAAACTAACTTCTTTCCGGATTTGATTCATACACGCACCATGCCACTCTCCATGCTCAACATCGGCGATATTCGCCAAGTCAACAAAATCCATGGCAAGGATGAAACCCGGCGTTTTCTGGAAAGCCTGGGCTTCGTTGCCGGGAGCACGGTCTCCATCGTTTCCGAAAACGGCGGTAATTTCATTATCAACGTCAAAGGCTCCAGGATTGCGCTCAGCAAGGCGCTTGCCAGCAAAATATTCGTTGCCTGAGTTATTCCATCCAACAACCAACCATTATTCTATGACCAAACATCGTACATTGAAAGATGCCCTCATCGGGGAAACCGTCACCGTCGGCAAACTGGCGGGGGAAGGCCCGGTCAGAAGACGCATCATGGACATGGGGGTTACCAAGGGAACGCAGATATTCATCCGCAAAGTCGCCCCTCTGGGAGATCCCATTGAAGTTACTGTCCGCGGGTACGAACTCTCCATTCGCAAATCGGAAGCGGAGAACATCCATATCCATTGATTCCGCCTCTATTACCCACGTTTCCTGACTTTACAGCAAGACGGGCACCCATATATCAAGACAAGGAAACCATTCATGAGCAACATTACCATCGCCCTGGCGGGCAACCCCAACTGCGGGAAAACCACGCTCTTTAACGCCCTGACAGGCGCCAACCAATACGTCGGGAACTGGCCCGGCGTCACCGTGGAAAAAAAGGAAGGCCGCCTGAAAGGCCATAAAAATATCATCATTGAAGACCTTCCGGGCATTTATTCCCTTTCCCCCTATACCCTGGAGGAAGTCGTCAGCCGGAATTACCTGGTCACGGACCATCCCTCCCTCATCCTGAACCTGGTTGACGGCAGCAACCTGGAACGCAATCTTTACCTCACCACCCAGCTTTGCGAACTGGGCGTTCCCGTCATTATAGCGCTGAACATGATGGACATTGTCCGGAAGCGCGGCGACAGGATCGACACGGAAAAACTTGCACGCAACCTCGGTTGCCAGGTGCTGGAAATCAGCGCTCTCAAGGGGACCGGCATTCGTGAACTGATAGACGCCGTAGTAACGACGACTGCGTCGGACGACGCCCGGACCCCGCAGGCCGTCCACTTTCCGGACCATCTGGAAAAAGCCATCGGAGAAATTGGGGAAATCATCACCGGCAAATGCCTGGATCAGCAGAAAAAATGGTTTGCCGTTAAAGTTTTCGAAAGAGACCAGAAAGTCGCGGACCAGCTCGCGCTCAATCCCGAGGAACAATCCCGCATCAACGGGATTATTGAAACCATGGAACGGGAAATGGATGACGATAGTGAATCCATTATCACCAATGAACGCTATAATTCCATTTCCCGCATCATCAAAGACGCCGTCGTTAAAGCCAGCCCCGGCAACCTGACGGGCAGCGACAGGATTGATCGCATCATCACCAACCGCTGGCTGGGCCTCCCCATTTTTGCCGTCGTCATGTGGGCTGTATATTACATCTCCATTCAGACGATAGGCGCATGGGGCACAGACTGGGCCAATGATACTTTCTTCGGGGAATGGGTTCCGGAATGGGTAGGAAGCCTGCTGGAAAACGCCGGCTGCGCCCCATGGCTGGAAAGCCTGATCCAGGACGGCGTGATTGCCGGCGTGGGAGCCGTTCTGGGCTTCCTCCCGCAAATGGCGGTTCTGTTCCTGTGCCTGGGCATATTGGAGGATTGCGGCTACATGGCCCGCGTAGCGTTCATCATGGACCGCATTTTCCGCAAATTCGGCCTTTCCGGGAAATCCTTTATTCCCATGCTCGTTTCCATGGGGTGCGGCGTTCCTGGAGTCATGGCGACCCGCACCATTGAGAACGAAAAGGACAGGCGCATGACTATCATGACCACCACGTTCATCCCCTGCGGGGCCAAAACTCCCATCATTGCCCTGATTGCCGGAGCCTTCTTCCCGGAAAATTCCTGGGTGGCTCCGGGGGCCTATTTCATCGGGGTGGGCGCCATCATCCTTTCCGGCCTTATTCTGAAAAAGACTGCCATGTTCGCCGGGGACCCCACTCCCTTCGTCATGGAACTTCCCATTTACCACATCCCGGCCTGGAAGAACGTCATCATTCATGCATGGGACCGCTGCAAGGCTTTCGTGCAAAAAGCCGGGACCGTCATCTTTGTGTCCAGCGCCCTGATCTGGTTCCTCTCCAGCTATAACTGGAAGGTGGATTCCGTAGAGCAGAATGACAGCATGCTGGCCTCCATCGGCAATGTGGCCGCGCCTGTCTTCCAGCCTCTGGGCTGGGGTGAATGGAAACCCACCATGGCTACCATTACCGGATTGATTGCCAAGGAAAACGTGGTAGGCACCTTCGGCGTCCTGTATGCGGACGGCAGTTCCGGGGAAGATGAAGCGGAAAAAACGGAGGACTCCCCCGAAACGCAGGAAATGTCCCCCGCCGGCCGGGAGCTCCAGGCATCCCTGGAGGAAGGTTCCGGAGAATCCGCTGCTGAAGCGGAAGAAGAGGAAGATGAAGATGCGGAAATCAGGGAAACCGGGGACCGCCTGGTCCAAGCGGGAGCCTTCACCTTCCTGAGCGCTTTCTCCTTCATGATTTTCAATCTTCTCTGCGCCCCCTGCTTCGCGGCCATGGGCGCTATCAGAAGGGAAATGAACAGCGCCAAATGGACCTTCTTCGCCATCGGCTACATGTGCGCCCTGGCGTACTGCCTGGCCTTCCTGATTTACCAGCTGGGAGCATGGCTTTATGCGGAAGCTTCCTTCGGCATCGGGCAGGGCATTGCCCTATTGCTCCTGCTGGGGTTCGTTTACCTGGTGGCAAAGAAACCTTATACAGCCTCCAAATAACTTCTAAACCAATTCCTTAACTCTACTGACTAATATGGGAACATATATCATCGCCACCCTTCTTTTCCTGGCCCTGGCTTACGCGTTATACAAAATTTTCAGCAAGCGCGGCAAATGCTGCGGCAACTGCGGATGTTGCGGCAACGACAGCGACGGCTGTTGCGGTGGCGGCGGAAATTGCTGCGGCGGCCACCATCACGACCACGAAAAACAGGATTAAATCCCGGCCCCGGTTATCCCATCCAGAACCTGCAAACCATTTTCTGCGGTTTGCAGGTTTTTCTGCTACGGCGCATGCCGCAGACAACCTCTCCCCTCTCACTCAATCCAACCGTGCTGATATGCCGCCATGGCCGCAATTACCAGCGCGATGAACAGGAAGATGAACCACATCACATTGTGGCGATGGCGGTATTCCACGGCCATCAGAGGTTCCCATTCCTTTTCCACAAAGGAAAAATCGTCCCCATTGGCAAAACGATCGTAAAGCATTTCCAGCTCCTTTCCCGTCACCCCTTCCGGGGCGGCGAATACCGGCGGGCAGCAGGAATCCGTCTTGAATACAATTTCGCAATGGTACACGCCATCCGCTTCCTTATAAGACTGGAGGCACGCGCCGTCGCGGGCGCACACCACGTGGCCGGTCGTTCCTTCCTGCAAGCGGCGCAGAGCAGTATCACGGTCGGTCACTTCATCATTTGAAATTTCCCATTGAACCTTACTCATTCTGTCAGTTTAAGATAATTCCCGTTTAAGTCAATATGGTTTTAAACGCTTCGGCCCCCGGAAACGTTGCGGCTCCCATCCATCTTCCGGCGTGGCAAAAAGCCTTCTTTTCCGTTTTTTCCGGGAACGGAGCCAAAGGCGGGAAAGCCCATTTTCAGGCGGCTTTTATTTTTCCCCGGGATAAAAATTCTACGGAATAGCCTTGGGGAAGCCTCCTACCTTCAACAGTCAGTATTTGACGGTAGATAAGGAAAGGCTGAAGGCCATTCCATGACCCGGCATACATTGCCGGTCCAAGCTCCGCCAGCAGGCATCAATAAAGGAGGGTAAATGGCTCCGTAATCAAATAAGCAACGCCGCATCCTCTACCTGATCGAGAATGCGGCGTTGCCGCCAGGTCATGCAGACCCCTTCTATATCTTTCTCACGCAGGATTCCGCTCACTGCATGGAGACAGACAAGGAAGATTTAATGTCATTATGTTTTCATGAAACTCCGGCCATGCCTGATTTAAGAGAAAAGGCGGCCATGTCCAGGACCAGCTGATCAGAAAGAAAAGACTGCCTGAACGCCCCAGAGAATGTTTTCGCTGGAAGTGCTGTAAGCCGGATTCGCGATGTACTGGAAGTGAGGAACAACTTTGAAATAATCATTCACCTGGAAACTGTACATGACTTCCAGCACCTGTTCGCGGTTATGCTCAGCGCGCTCTCCGTCACAGGGGGTCTGCCCCTTGAACACACCGTAGGAAATGCCCAGGAAGTCATCTTCACGGGAAGGGAAGAGCTTAATGTTGGCGCCCACGGAGAATTCAGCGGAGTTGCTCAAGTATTGTTTGGCGGCAAATCCGGCGCGAGAGTAAATGGTCAGAGGATCGCAGGGAGTATATTCGATGCTCGCGACAAGCCCGGCATTTTGGCGGCGGCGTTCCCCGGTCCCGTCGTCCATGTCCACATCCGTGCTGGTATAGAACGGATTGATACGGAGAGTCGCAGCGCCGTCGGCAAAGATATGGCCGTATTCGCCAACCACGGCATAACCATCACAATAATCGGAATTAAAAGGATTGTATCCGGAATCGCATCCCGTGCGGGAAACGGCAACCATCATGTAATTATTGCGGTTGAGTTCAACTTGCAGAATACCGCCAATATTGCTGTCCACCAAAGGCAGGATAGTGGAGTTCACAAACCCGTCATTGGTGAAAGAGGAGAAGGAGTCATTGGCAATGCTGACAGCATCAAAGTAGTTGGTGAGATTCACCATACCTGCGATGAGGCAAGCGCGCTTCCCTGCAAAGTATTGCATCAGCGCCACTTCAGGGAATATTCCTTCATGAGGCCCCATCGCGTCAGCATGCAAGCCGGAAGCCGTGGCATAGGCTTCAGTGAAAAACGTATCGCTCTGTGCGGATTCACGATCCAGCCCCCATGAACCGGAAAATTCCACACGCAACCAGGTTCCCCCGTTGGCCTTGTCTTCAATAAGGCGCTGATTAAGCTGGGCATGAAGAAGAGCCAGGTTGTTATGGCGCTTAACATCGGAAACCTTTTCCGTATTCCAAAGTCCGTAGGCCATATCCACACCCCATTGGGTGCCGTATTTCTCATTGGCCTTCACCTTGTAGGCAGGATCGCCTTCTTCCGGAGTGAACATATTGATGCCCTGCAAAATATCACCAACAGCAGGGGTGCTGTCTTGAGCGATTACAGGAAGCGCCATGAGGCTCGTCAACGCCATTGCTATTATGTTATGCTTCTTCATAGAAAACGGTTAGTCTTATCGTTGGATGTTTGTGGTATAATACTTATATGATTGATCCAGAGGTGGAGAGGGGCGCTTTCCTTTTACAGGGAAAGAGCTCCGCTTCCGTTCTCCCGGGCTTGCTCTTTCACAGCTCTGCCGCATGCCCCCATACAGAACCCACAGTCTCCGCAGAGCAGACGGTATCTGGGACGCCGGATGAGCAGCCCGGCCAGTTTCCTGTACCGGCAGACCCGGCGGAAGAAACGGTGAAGTCCTGTATGGGTCAAGTTCATGCAACGCGGCAAAGTTAGATTGAACTAACTATTCAGTCAACACTTTTTCTTCCCAATGCCCTTGCCCTGCTCAGTACAACATTATGTTGGTTCATTATATTTTATTTGTTTTCAACGTATTAAAAATATCGCAAAAATATTTTCATGCCTGCTAAAAAAATTAGTTTCAGCTAATTCATCTTGACCAGAATACGGGGGCACGCTAAAAAAATGCAGGCTGGATTGGATATAATCCAATCCTTCCGGAAAAGAAGCGGCTGCATGCCGCCAAAGCCGGATGAACCCAATCAAAACATTACCATGAGTTACATGAACAACAAAGGCCTCTGGGGCTTCGTCGGAGGAATGATCGCCGCCGCCATCGGAGCGAAAGTAGTAAAAAGTCCCGTTGCCAGGAAATTGGCCGTCCAGGGCCTTTCCAAGGCCATGCTCATCCAGCAGAAGGCCATGGAACAACTGGCAAACATCCGGGAAGAAGCCCAGGACCTGTGCCATGAGGCCGCCGCAAAAAACAGCAGGCCGGAACAGTAGCAATCTCATTGTCCATCACCAAACAGCGGGGCGCCCGTTTCCTTCTCCGCCAGCGGAATGGACCGCCCCCAACGGGGGAAACGCACGGAGAAGGGCGTTTCCCCCTTTTCTTTTTCCTTACCCATGCATTACCAGGTTATCCATCATACGCCCGGCAGGCTCCGTGTACGCAGCGGCCGCTGCGCATTCAATCATGACCAGGCTTACGGCATCGAATGCAGGCTCCTGAAACAGAAAGGCGTATACTCCGTCAAGGCCACCCCCTGCAACGGAGGTGTGTTCATCCTGTATGAAGGAACCAACCCCCAGGCCATTTTCCGCACGCTGGACAGGCTCAGGCCGGAAACACTCCGCAGCCACGAACCGGAAGAGCGCGCGGAGGCCAGGAAACTGACCCGGTCCTTTTTTCTCCGCATAGCGGGGAAAGCTTCCTCTTTCCTGCTTTGCAAGATGTTTCTGCCGCCCCCGCTCAGAATGGCCAAAGCATTCTGGAATTACGGTTCCTATTTACGGCGCGGAATGGCCGGCCTGGGAAGCGGACGGCTCAACGTAGCCGTTCTGGACGCCGTCTCCATAGGGGTTTCCATCGGCACGAAGGCTTACGGAACGGCCAATTCCATCATGTTCCTTCTTTCCATTTCAGACCTGCTGGAAAATTACACTCGGAAAAAGACCCGGGCGGCGCTTGCGGCCAGCCTGAGCATAAATATAGACCGCGTCTGGCGGGTGGAAGAAGGAGGCATGCGCCAGGTTCCCATGGAGCAAATCCGCCCGGGGGAGAAAATCCGCGTGGACGCGGGGAACGTCATCCCTGTGGACGGTACCGTGCTGTCCGGAGAAGCGGAAGTCAACCAGGCCGCCATGACGGGGGAATCGGAAGCGGCTTCCAAACGGGAAGGGTCCGTCGTCTTTGCCGGAACCACGCTGGAAACGGGTTCCCTCGTCATCCGGGTGGACGCCGCAGGAGACCAGTCCCGCATTAACAATATCATCGCCCTGATCGACCATTCGGAGGAACTGAAAGCGCGCATCCAAAGCCGGGCGGAAAAGCTGGCGGATTCTATCGTTCCCTATACCCTGCTCACGGCAGGGGCGCTGTTTCTGTTCACCAGGAATATCTCCAAGGCTCTCTCCGTGCTGATGGTGGATTATTCCTGCGCCATCAAGCTCGCCACCCCCATTTCCGTCATCTCCGCCATGAAAGAGGCCGCAGCGCGCAAGATCATGATCAAGGGCGGGAAATTCATGGAGCTGTTCGCCAAAACGGACACCATCGTTTTTGACAAGACGGGGACGCTGACTTCCGCCTGCCCTCAGGTAACGCAGATCATCCCTTTGAGCGACTGCAGCAGGGAATATATCCTGAAAACGGCAGCATGCCTGGAAGAACACTTCCCCCACAGCGTGGCGCGGGCCGTTGTGCGCAAAGCGCTGGAGGAGGGCCTGCACCATGAAGAAGAACACGCGGAGGTGGAATACATCGTGGCCCACGGCATTTCCTCCCGCCTTCATGGGAAAAAGGTTCTTGTGGGCAGCTACCATTTTCTCTTTGAAGATGAACGCATCCCCCTCACGGAAGAACAAAGGCTGACCATACGCAATCACGCCAGAGGCAAATCCAACATCTTTCTCGCCATAGGCCGCAGAGCAATCGGCATGATCGGCGTCAGCGACCCGCCCAGGCCGGAAGCCGCAGAGACGATCGCCCGGCTGAAACGGCAGGGCATTTCCTCCATCATCATGCTCACGGGGGACAGCGAATCCGCAGCCCGCGCCATCAGCCGCCAGTTGAGCATCACGGAATACCGTTCCCAGGTTCTGCCTGAAGATAAGGCCCGCTTTCTCCAGCAATTGAAGAAATCCGGCAAAACAGTGTGCATGGTGGGAGACGGCATCAACGATTCCCCCGCTCTTTCCTGTGCAGATGTTTCCGTCTCCATGAAGGATTCTTCCGATATCGCCCGTGAAGTGGCGGATATTTCCCTGTTGTCCAGCTCTCTGGCTGAACTGGTTGTTTTAAGGGAATTGAGCTGTGCCGTCCTTGAAAAAATAGAACGCAACTACCGCTTTATCATCGGGTTCAACTCATCTCTGATCCTGCTGGGCATGTTCGGGCTGATTACCCCGGACCTTTCCGCGTTCCTCCATAACGCTTCCACAGTGTACGTCAGCGCGCGCAGCACACGCCGATGCCTTCCCCCGGTCCGGGTTCCGAAGTAAAAAAGAGAGGGATGAGCCATTCCCTCATGAACCGTCCTCCCGGAAAATCATGTGGGAGTATTTTATTCTCCTCTCTCCCTGCAACGATCCGTCAGAAGCTGGAAACGGGAGATTTCCTCCAGAGTCATGATATGTTCAATGCAACAGGCCACTTCATCGGCGCGTTTTTCCTCCATCTTCAGCACCGTAATGAGGAACTCCTTCACCATGGTATGGCAGGAAATGACCCGGTCCGCGTAATAACGGCCTTCCCTGGTCAGGACAATGGGAGAATACTGCGTGTATTCCACCAGGCCGCGTTCCTTCAACTGCTTCATGGCCAGTGAGGCGGAAGGTTTTTTCACGTTCAGGGATTCCGCAATTTCCCCTACGGTGGCGCATCCCTTTTCCAACTCAATGTTGCGGACGGCTTCAATATAATCCTCCAGGCTGTTGCTCAACTCCGGAGTGGAAAATTTTTCATGTATCATGATTGATGCTTATTAGGTTTAACTAACAAAAAACAATAACCAAGGCTCTGACCAAGTCAACCTCTTCTTGAAAAATATTAGGTGAGACAAACTTTTTTCTTGCAACATGAGTTAGGTTGCACTAACTTTGCTTCATGGTCAGCCCCAATTCGGAAAGAAACGGTGAAAGAAAGTGCTCCGGCGGCGCACCCGCCAGAATGGAGTCCTTCTTTTCCAGGTTTTTTTCCTCCTCGCGCCCCTGCTGCTGCCGGGGCTGCGCCCTGAAAAGCTCCGGGAAAAACTGTCCCGCCGGCTACCAGGGAAAACAGGCGCGGCCAAATTCTATGGGGAACGCGTCCACAAACTGTATGGACTAGTCATCCGGTGCTCTAACACATTATCGCCTAAACACGGACGCGTTCCCCTCACTTTTTTTCCGTGGGCATCAATCAGCGGAGAATTGCCTCCGGGCCATCATATCCTCCGGGCGTATAACTGCGGATGGAGACTCCTCTTTCCGGCGTTACGTCCGCCGCCCAGCATCTGGCATGGCGGAAACAGGCGCCCAGGTTGACGTACAGCCGCCGCCCCTTTTTCCCGCTCACCGCCCGTCGGTGAAGATGGCCAAAAATGACGACTTCCGCTTCCGGAAAAAAACGGTCTGCAAATTTCCCCATGCGCCGCATCATCGTCAGCCATGCCAGAAGAATCCGCACGGGCCGTTCCGGCGGCCAGGCAGAATGAGCTAAAAAACGCACCAGTTTATTTTGATGTGTTCCGGAACGCGTATAAACAGGAGGCACCAGCACACTCATGGCACGGGCCAGCTCCAGCCGCCGCAGCAAATCTGCCTCCGCCTCCGGGAACGCTGCGATCAGTTCGCGGGAAACCTGCTTGTTTTTCAAATATTCCCATCCCCACGGAGCCACCTCCCTGAACAGCGCATGGCCGTGCAAAGCGCAGATGCGGCCGCCCTGCAATTTCAGCAGGCCGGCTTTCTCGTCCGGATCATGGTTGCCGGCCAGCAGAACGGGCTGCACCCCGGCATCCCGGCACATCCGCAGGAAACGGGCCCGTTTTTCCAATCCTTCCTCCCGGCAGGGGCTTTCACGGGTTTCACTGAGGTCCCCGCACACTACCAGATGGGAGCACCCCTCCAGAAGAAACCCCAGCTCTTCCGGCTCCCGGGCCAGCGCCTTGGCATGGCCGAAATGGATGTCTGAAATAAACCTGGCGCGTTCCCCCGGAGCAAGATCAAGTTCCTGAATCATAAAGACGAGGGAGGGAGAAAAACAGTCATGGAATCAGGAACGCTGCCGTACTATTTCATACAGGCATACGCCCGTAGCCACAGATACGTTCAGGCACGGAATGCTTCCCTTCATGGGAATCCTCAGCAGGAAATCGCAGTTCTCTTCCGTCAATCTTCTCATCCCTTCCCCTTCCGCCCCCATCACCAGTGCGGCCGGCCCCGTGAAGTCCGTTTCATACAGGCCGCGGTCTCCTTTGTCCGACGTGCCGAATATCCAGATGCCGCGGCTCTGGAGCTGCTTCATGGTGCGCGCCAGATTGGTCACCTGAATAAAAGGCACCTTTTCCGCAGCGCCGACGGAAACGCGCAGCACCGTCTCCGTAATGCCCACGGATTTGTCCCGGGGGGCGATGACGGCATCCACTCCCGCGCCGTCCGCCGTCCGCAGGATGGCTCCCAGGTTGTGGGGGTCCTGCACGCAGTCCAGAATAAGCAGCAGAGGGTTGGAGGATTTGTCCAGAATCCCGTCCAGCACCTCCTCTCCCAGCGCCTTCACGGCAATTTTGGACGGCGCGCTGCGCACATGCTTGTTCCGGCGCGCTTCCTGTTCGTTCCCTTGGGGTCTCATGCCCATGAATTAGCGTGTTTCACACTTCTTTTCCAGACAAATATGCCCTGCCGCCCCATCATTGGGCGTGACTTGGCAGCCCGCGTCATGGTACAATTCCGTACCATTCAAGATGAAGACGAGCGACTTTTTAGTCATTGGGGCAGGTGTTGCCGGATTGAGTTTCGCCTTGAGAGCGGCGGAACACGGCAAGGTTGCAGTCATTACAAAAGGCAAATTTCTGGATTGCAGTTCCGCCAAGGCACAGGGCGGCATCGCCGCCGTATGGGACCGCAACGATTCCTTTGAAGACCATGTTGCGGATACGCTGGACGCCGGAGCGGGCCTCTGCAACGAACAGGCCGTGCGCACTATCGTGGAGGAAGGCCCGGACGCTATCCGGGAACTGCTGGAATGGGGAGTGAACTTTGACCCCGGCAACCAGGGAGAGGATTATGAACTGGCCAGGGAGGGCGGCCACACCAAACGGCGCATCCTCCACGCCAAAGACGCAACCGGACTGGAAATTACCTCCAAACTTCTGGAGGCGGCCAAGCTTCACCCCAACATTGAACTGCTGGAAGACCATTTCGCCATTGACCTGATTACGACCACCAAGCTGGGCCTCGTCACGGAAGACCGCGTTCTGGGAGCCTACGTGCTGGACCGAGTCTCCGGGGAAGTGGAAATCTTCCGGTCAGACCGCGTGCTGCTCGCCACCGGCGGCTGCGGGCGCGTATATCTGTACACTACCAATAATGATTCCGCCACGGGGGACGGCGTAGCCATGGCCTGGCGGGCGGGGGCCACCATCGCCAACATGGAATTCGTGCAGTTCCATCCCACCTGTTTCTTCAACACCCGCGCGGAAGGCGCGGAAGCGCGCTCCTTCCTCATCTCCGAAGCCGTGCGCGGGGAAGGCGGCGTGCTGATAGGCGCGGACGGGAAGGAATTCATGCACAAGTACGACCCCCGCAAATCCCTGGCCCCGCGCGACATCACCGCCCGCGCCGTAGATTCGGAAATGAAGAGGACGGGCAGCATGTGCGTTTATCTGGATATCTCCCACAAGCCGGAAGGGTTCGTCCAGGAACGTTTTCCCCTGATTTACGAGACATGCAACCGCTACGGCGTCAATCCCGCCAGGGAACCCATTCCCGTTGTTCCCGCAGCGCATTTCCAGTGCGGCGGCGTGCTGACGGACGTCAACGGCCAGACCAGCCTGGACGGCCTTTACGCCGCAGGGGAAACCGGCTGCACCGGTCTTCACGGCGCCAACCGGCTGGCTTCCAACTCCCTTCTGGAATGCGTGGTGGTCGCCAAGAGGGCGCTGAACTCCATGCTCTCCCTGCATCCCCTGAGAAAGGATTCCCCCACTCCTTACGACATCCCAGCCTGGCACCACGGAGATACAGCCCTGCCTGACGAACTTTCCGTCATCTATCATAATTGGGATGAAATCCGCCGCCTGATGTGGGATTACGTCTCCATTGTGCGGACCAATAAAAGGCTGGACCGCGCAGCCACGCGGCTCCGGATGCTGCACCGGGAGGTAAAGGACTTCTACTGGGGATACCGCATTACGCCGGACATTCTGGAATTGCGCAACCTGGTGGCGGTGGCCTCCCTGATCGTGGACTGCGCCATGCGCCGCAATGAAAGCCGCGGCCTTCATTTCAATACGGATTATCCCGGCAAGCTGGACCACCGCTTCGTCACCCAACTGCACCGATGGTAAACTACCGGCAGCGTCAACAGGCATTACGGAAGGGGCTCTTCGGGAGCCCCCTCCTGTCCGCATGCCTGCTCACGCTGCCGGTTCTGGTTTCCGCAGAAACCGCCAGGGCGGACATCCAGACAGGCCGGAGCGCCACCCGCGCCCTGGCGGACAGTTCCGGACGGCCCAAAGGCCCCGTCATCGTCACCCCAACGCAACGGGCCCCCCTGCCCCGGGTCATCGTCAAATCGCCTGTTGCTGCAGAGGGAGGAAAGCGGCCCGCTCCCCGCATCCTTCCCAGGACGTCCAGGCAAAGCCCCGGCACCTATCCCTGGCGTCTCAACATTACCGCCACGGTCTTCTGGGTGGGGGAAGAACCCACGGAACGCAATCCGGTAGCCAACCACAAAAGTTCGTGGGATTCCGCATGGCGGGAAAACTTCGGCGGCTTCGACAACCCGGATCCCGTTTGCCGCACGAGGGACTTCCGCCCGAAAACATTCATCCCCCGGCAAAACCCCTTTTACGTGGCGCTCCCTTATAATGACGTTTCCAGAGGGGAGCATAAGGCGGAGGCGTCACGGGTCATCCCGTGGTTCCGCCGCGAATATGCGGGAAAGGGGCAATCCGTCTGCAAGGGCAGATGGGTGCAAATCGTCTACAACAAGCGTTCCTGTTTTGCCCAATGGGAAGACTGCGGCCCCTTCACCACGGAAGACTGGCCCTACGTCTTTGGAGACAAGCCTCCCGTCAATACCCAGAACAAAGGGGCGGGCATTGACATCTCCCCTGCCGTACGCGACTATCTGGGCATTACGGGAGGAACAGCCATTGTCCACTGGCGCTTTGTGGAATTTTACCGCATTCCCCGCGGCCCGTGGTCCAAATACGGGGACAACAATCCCTTTGTCAATGCCGGGCTGGGAGCCGGGAAAAAATCCCTTCAGTTACGGGAAGACCGTCTGCGCCAGCAGCAGGAAGCCATTCAGCGGGAGCTATTGAAGGATCCCGCGAAACTCAGAAGGGAACTCCAGGGATAACCCCCTGTGCCGCCGCAGCCATGCAACGCCCACGCATTCTACATATTTTCAGCCGTTACGGCGAGGTTGGGGGGGAAGAAATCTGCTTCCATGCCATTACGGAGGCTTTGGGTGCCATAGCGGATGTCACACCCTTTGTCTATTCAACGGAGGAGCTGTTCCATAGCCCCCACGGCGCCCTGACGAAAATGGGTTATTTGCTCCACAACAGGGACGTGGAGCAAAAACTGCGCGAATGCCTGCGTGAAAACCGCTATGACGCATGGATCATCCACAATACGTTCCCGGCCATGTCCCCCTGCGTCTATGAACTGGCCCTGCATCAACCCGCTCCCGTCATCCACTACATGCACAATTACCGCTCCGGCTGCCTCAACGGAGTACTTTACCGGGACGGGGCGCCCTGCTTTTCCTGCCAAGACGGCAACTATTTTCCCGGCATCATGCACGCCTGTTGGAGGAAAAACGCCGCGTACTCATCCCTGGCCGCCGCCGTCCTGTATAAAACGCGCCGCATGGGAGCCTGGAGCCGCTTTTCCTCCTACATTGCCATCAGCCGGCGCCAGCGGGAACTTCTCATCCAAACCGGAATACCGGAGGATAAAATCAGGGTTATTCCACATTTCATCCGGCAAAACCCCGCCCCTTCCGCCGGCCCGCCCCGCCGGGACGTCCTTTACGCCGGACGCCTGACGCAGGAAAAAGGAGTCCTGCAACTGGTTCAGGCGTGGGAACTCCTATCCCCCCCCGGTCGCATTCTCTACCTGATGGGAGACGGCCCCCTGCGCGGAGAACTGGAGCGTTATATCTCTTCCCGCCATCTTGAATCCATCCGCCTGACCGGGTTCATTCCCCATGAGGAACAAGGAGCCGTCCGCGCCGCCTGCGGCCTCTCCGTAGCGCCCTCCCTCTGGGAGGAAACCTTCGGTATGGTTGTCCTGGAATCATGGCTCCACGGCACGCCCGTCATTGTTACCCCGAACGGCGGCCTGCCGGAGCTCATCACCCACGGCAGGAATGGCTGGATTGCACAGGAACCTTCCGCGGAATCCCTGGCGGAGACGCTGCACACCGCCCTGAAGCAAGAAGAACGCTGGCCGGCCATGGGCGCGCACGGGCAACAACTTTTGTCCTCCACATACTCCCCCGCCGCATGGCTCCGGTCCATGGAAGCCCTTCTTGGCGAGCTCCGCGTTTTCCATTCATCTTCCACCCCACCAACATCATGAAATGGTACACATGCACTCCGGTGTCCTTCAAGGGAGACCATACTTTCTTTTCCCGCGATTCAGGCGCTTTCTGCAAGGCCTTTCAGAGAATCGGGGTGGAAAGCAGGGCCATCATGCCCACACCTGCCCAGGAAGGAGATGATCCCGACCTCATCCGCACGGAATACGCCAACCTGAAAGATGCAGCCTGGTGGAAATCCCTGGGTATTGACGGAGTGATCCTGTACGCCTGGGGAATGGGCAAATACCTTCCCATCGCCAGAGCCATCCATGACGCGGGAATCTTTCTGGTAGTGTATATGGATACTTCCGGGCTATTTTACCCTTGGCGCTATTGGAAAACACTTACACTCCAAATTTGGAATAGGGAGAAAAATAAAAGAGGAAATTTAAAGGGCCCTCTTTTTGCCTGTCTCCACATCATCAAAAATCATACCTTCGGAGCTTTGGACTGGGGGAGAAGGAAACACTTGAAAATGGCAAATCTTATTTCCTTTCCATCTCCTGCTGCCTTACTTTCCATCCTAGACCGTCAATGGCTTTATGGGAAACAGATATGTAAAAAACTTGCTCTTATTCCCAACCCGATCTCTTCTGAACATACTCTGAATCCTGTACAGCCAAAACACAATTTAATTGTTGCTGTGGGTCGTTGGGACGATTGTTTCCAAAAAAACACAAATCTTCTGATGCAAGCACTGGAAATATTCGTGAACAAAAGTCCCTCCCCGTGGATTGTTGAAATTTATGGGAGAATACCACCCTTCCTGCACGAATGGCACCAACAATTACCCCCCCAACATCAAAATTACATCCATTTAAATGGAATAATACCCAATCAGAAACTTATCAAAGTTTATGCAAAATCTAAAATTTGTCTTTGTTCCTCCCGTTATGAAGGTTCTCACATTGCCTCCGCAGAAGCGCTGTGCGCCGGGGCCTCTGTCGTAGGGCCTCGCCTCACACCCCAGCTGAACTGCCTGCAATGGTACGTTTCCCATGATTCAGGCACACTCAGCCCGGACGATTCTCCGGAAAGCCTCTCCGGGGCGCTTTTGGAAGAAATCCGCGCCTGGGACTCCGGAAAACGCAACCCGGAGGAAATATCCCGCTATTGGTGTTCCCTGCTGCATGCGGAAAATTCCTGCAAACGCATTATTGCCGCCTATGAAGCCGCCCAAGGCGGAAAAACCGGCCTCTAACTACCCGACAGGGCATGCGCCTCAATCCACACATCCTCCCATTTCCTGTCCGCCAGCGCCCCATAGAGAGGATGGCTCCACAACCGGGCGCGCATGGCCGCGGGAGAAGCCAGTCCCAGCAGAAAGCGCGCCAACTGGGAAGGGCGGGCCAGCGCGGGCTTCCTCTGCCCCGCCAGCTCCATGACGGCGGAGCGCAGCTCTTCCGGTAACGGGGGAAGTTCCTCTTCTTCCATGGCCGCAGGCAACATCCCGCAGCACGCAGGACAATGCCCGCAAGGCCCGGACAGGTCCCGGAAACCGAAATAGGCATCCAGGCTTCTATTCAGGCAGGCGGAAGACGTCAGCGTAGAAACGCAGGTTTTCCAGCGTTCCAGCCCGTTCAGCCGGGATCTGGAAAAATACTGCTCAAATTCCTCCGCAGCCTCTTCCGCGTCAAATCCTTCCGAATACAGATGAAGGGCTGCCTGGCGCAGCTCCACTTTCCATTCCCCGGAAAGAGCCAGGTCACCAAGCCAGGCGGCGGCTTCTTCCCATGAAATTCCCCATTCCACAGCCAGATCCTCCACCTCTCCCTGCCGGCGCATATCCATCCATTGCAGCCGGGCGCATTCCTCCCCGCCGCGGCCGCACAGAATTTCCTCCATCCGGAACAGAGGGCGCACCCTGTAATACTTGAACCCCGTCCCCTTCTCCCGTACGGAACCGGAACGTTTCAGGTCAAACAGCATCCGGTCCACCGCCACATCCGGCAAATCATAAACGGAGGAAGCCTCATACAGGGAAACAATGTGCTCCCCCCTGCGGGACAACAGGGATACCAGCCCTTTCATGCCGTGCCGGTCCGGCTCCGCCGCATGCAGCCGGTTGACTACGGCCACGCTGTCGCGGGCGGACAACATCACCAGGCTGAAGGAAGGAAGGCCGTCGCGTCCCGCACGGCCGGATTCCTGAACATACGCCTCCAGACTGGCGGGGGGATGGTAATGCACCACGGAACGCACGTCCGGCTTGTCAATCCCCATGCCGAAGGCAATCGTCGCCACCAGCACGTCCGCCGTACCTGCCAGAAACTCATCCTGAACCAGCCCCCTCGTCTCCGGGGGCATGCCCGCATGGTAGGACTTGACGGAGAAACCGGCTTTTCCCAATTCGTAGGAAAGGTTTTCCGCATCTTTGCGGGTCCGCGTGTACACCACGGCAGGACGGCGGCCTCCCTCTTTCAACAATTCAACCAGCCGCGCGGTTTTATCCTGATCCTTCAACGTTTCCACCTGGCGGAAGATATTCGCACGGTACGGCGCAGCCCGGAAAATACATTCATCGCTCACGCCAAACAGGCCGGCCAGATCGCGACACACCTGCTCCGTAGCCGTGGCCGTCAACGCCATGACGCTGCGGAACCCGTGCTTTCTGAAAAAAACGGGCAGCCCCAGATAATCCGGACGGAAACTGTGCCCCCATTCCGAAAGGCAATGAGCCTCATCCACCACGAACAAGCCGGGGGGAACAAGCTCCATGACCTGCTGAATCCACGGGGATTCCAGAGACTCCGGAGCGGCAAACAGAAGGCGGACGCCTCCGGACTTCAATCTGTCCATCAGGGCGGCCTTATCTTCTTCCGCCAGGGTCGAATCATACCTGGCGGCGGCCACGCCCAGTTTTTCCAGCCCCGCCACCTGGTCGCGCATCAGGGCAATCAACGGAGAAACCACAACCGTCAGCCCATTTCCCAGAACCGCCGGAATCTGATAGCAAAGGCTCTTGCCGGAACCCGTAGGCAAAATACCGATGCAGGAACGGCCCTCCAGCGCGCACTCCACAAGCTCCCTCTGCATGGGACGGAACCGCTCCTTGCCGAACAAACGCAGCGTGTCTTCCAGAGCAGAGGAAAGCATGGGGCAAGAATACCATAACGCAGAATCCCGGCAAAAGGAATCCTATGACATTGACACGGCGCCGTCATCCTATATCCTCCAGGCAATATGAGACCTTTGAAAACCATCATCGCCGGAACTCTGGCCCTGCTGGCGGCAGCTCCTCTCTCAGCTCAAACCAAGGCTGAGGAAAATAAAAAACCGAATATCCTCTTTATCATTACGGACGACCACGCCTACCAGACGCTGGGCACCGGCAATAATGATTCCCCCGTGGCCCTGCCCAATTTCAACAAACTGGGACGCCAGGGCATGGTTTTTGACCGCAGCTACTGCGCCAACTCCCTGTGCGGCCCCTCCCGCGCCTGCATCCTGACCGGCAGGCATTCCCACATGAACGGCTTTGTCTTCAACGGACAAAGACCGCTGGACGGCTCCCAGCCCACTTACCCGAAAATGCTGCAGAAGGCCGGATACCAGACGGGCCTTTTCGGCAAATGGCATCTGGAATCGGACCCCACCGGGTTCGACACGTGGGAAATCTTCCCCGGCCAGGGCAGCTACTACAATCCGGACTTTATCAGCCTCAAGTCGGACGGCAAACGCCAGACAAAGCGTTTTCCCGGATATGCCACGGACGTGGTCACGGACAAATCCATCCAGTGGCTGGAAAACCGGGACAAGAACAAGCCTTTCCTGCTCGTTGTGGGCCACAAGGCTCCCCACCGCGCCTGGTGCCCTGCTCTGCGCCACCTGGGCAAGGTGGACACTTCCAGCATGACGCCGCCCGCCAACTTCCATGACGACTATGCCAACCGTCCGGAATTCCTGAAGAAAAACCAGCAGACAGTCGCCAATCACATGGCGATTTATTCCGACCTCAAAGTGCTTAAGGACCAGGTTCCGGAAGAAATGCGCAAAAGCATCGTTTCCCCCGGTTACGGCTGGGACCTGGGCGAGTTGAACCGCATGACTCCGGAAGAAAAGAAAACCTGGACGGACTATTACGCCAAGCGCACCAAATCCCTGGTGGACGGCATGAAATCCGGAAAACTGAAGGACCCGAAAGCGTTTGCGGAATGGAAGTGGCATGCCTACATGGAGGATTATCTGGGATGCCTTCTGTCCGTGGACGACAGCATCGGCCGCCTTATGGAATATCTGGACAAAGAGGGGATTGCGAAAGACACGCTGGTCATCTACTGCGGAGACCAGGGGTTCTACATGGGAGAACACGGCATGTACGACAAGCGCTGGATTTTTGAAGAATCCCTCCGCATGCCCCTCATCATGAGATGGCCCGGCAAAATTCCCGCGGGCATCCGCAACAACACCATGGTGCAGAATATCGACTACGCTCCCACCATCGTTTCTGCGGCAGGGGCGGACACCCCGGAAAACATGAATACCTTCCAGGGCGTATCCCTGCTTCCCACCGCTTTCACGGGCAAAACTCCCGACAACTGGAGGGATGCCATTTACTACTGTTTTTACGAAAATCCCGGCGAACACAACGCCCCGCGCCACGACGGCATCCGGACGGACCGCTACACGCTTTCCTACATCTGGACCAGCGGCGAATGGATGCTCTTTGACATGAAAAAGGATCCCATGCAAATGAAAAACGCCATTGACGATCCTGCCTACAAGACTACGGTGGAACAGCTCAAGAAGCGTTACCACGAACTGCGCAAAACCTATAAAGTTCCGGAAAACAGCCCCGGAGGCAAAGGAACGCCTATCCCCAAATTCGACGCTTCCTGGTAAAAGCCACACGGGAAACTACCTTTCCAAGCGCCGGTTTTTCCGGCGCTTTTTTATTTTTGTCCATAGCAGGCCGGAGAGATCCGTCACGGAGGCCGAAACAGGCAAACTCCCCTTCCGCACACAACCGTCCATCAACCGTAAAACCCGCGGAGGGGTCTCAAGCCCGCCAGCTTCATCAATTTATTCATGGCTTTTTCATACAGGAAAAACGCCTGTTGCATGCAGCAAAGCACGGGCATTAAGGGATGCTCCGCTTTCTTTGCGCCAAGCTCTTCCAAAAACCAGTCCGGGTCTTTGTCGTCAAAACCGGGATGCCGCTCAAACGCCCGGCGGCCTTCCAGATGAATGACGCCCTTCCCGGAATACAGGCAGTCCAGATGATGTTGCGCCGCCACGAGAGACAGCAGCGTCTGATCGTGCGTATGAGCTACAAAATTATCGCGGCAACGGCTCTCTTCTTCCGTAGTGGCAGAAGACACCAATTTGAACTGACGGCACAAATCCATCCATTCACGGAGAATTCGGAGGCTTTGTTCCGATTTTTTCAAGAAAAGGAAGGAGCCCTGAATCAGGGGAGCCTGTTCAAAAGACCCGCTATCCAGCTTCAATTCATCAAAAACGCTCTGCTTGCACCACCGCGTAAGGCCTCCCGTATAATAGGAAATATTCACGCCCGGCATCATATCCTGCCCCTTCTCCCGGAGCCATTGGACAAACGGCTCCAAGGAATGATGGAAAAGCCTCCCCGGCGGGCGCCCCGCATCCGTATAAAGCAGGTAATCCCCTTCCTCCAAATGTTCCAGCTCCTTGAGAATGATGAAGGGTTTCCATACCCAAAACCCGGCACCCTGTAAATTCGGGTCAAACCATGGAATAGCCTCCCTGATTCCTTCCCTTTCCAGGCGATTAAGATTCCAACAGGACAACTCCACTGAGGAATCCGCCAGCCTCAGGCTCATCATCTGCATCCATTGCCGCAAATGATAGCCGCGGGTCGCGAAAGAACAATAACGGATAGCCATACTCCCAGATTCCGGTGGAAACCATGTCCCTAAAAACGGGAACACATCTTCTGCGTCCGCACCTATAACGAGTTGTAAATCCGCTGTCAATGGAAAACTTTAACGGAGAATCATCTCCGTGCATGGAACCACGGATTGAAACAGGATTTTTTTAATTACCAAAAAACCATTCAACACGATAAGTTATTTATAGTTATTTTTTTATAACTACATCCAAACTTTTTTAAAAACAGGCGGATTTACAATCCCCCGTTCAAATACACCACAATGTCCAGAATTTGACTTATCCCCGTGTCATCTGCTCCGCAGCCAGCCTTTTATCCAAATCAAGGGCCGCCCCCATGGCCGCATCCATATTGTAGTATTCCCACTCCGCAAAACGGCCTAATAGATAAATGCCTTTCGGTTCCAGGCACTCCTTTAGTTCCCGTATGAGGGTTCGGCTGGAAACATCCTGAACGGGATAGGTATATTCTTCCCAGTGATGGGCCAGATACACAGGGGAAAAGGGAATAAGCTCCAGCTGGCGACTGATTTCCCCTTCCGTCATTTGCTCGGAAAATTCAATAGTCGCGGTGGTGATGTCTCCGTTATTATTATTTCTGGAAAAATTCCCCGTGCAAATGATCCGGTGAGAACGGTGGGATGGAGAGGGCATGTAAATCCAGCTGTAATCATTGGGGGAAATCCGGCAAAGCACGGAAGTGGTTCCGTGAGAGCGCAATTCTGAAATCCGGGGGAAAAACGGGCGCAATTCATCCATGCAGGGAAAACAATCCCCAAGCTGCCTGACATTCCCCGTAAAGACAACTCTGTCAAACAATTCTCCCTGTACGAGCCATTTCCCGTCCTTCGGGAGGATATTTACAGCTTCCTGCCGATACCTGACCTTAAGGCCGCGAGCCAGCGTATCCGCCAGAAACTGGGAACCGCCGTTTTTCGCATAAAAGAAAGAACTGTGCACCATGGCGCTTTCATTGATGTGCCCAATATTGTTCAACAGGATTTCCGCCACGCTCGGCATGGGAAGCTTGTCTTCCAGCCAATCCATGGCAATTTGGCTGATATCCTGCCTCCACACTTTGTTATTGTACGGCGTGAAATAAAGGCTGTTCAGGGTTTTTCCGAAACGGTTCAGAAAAAACTCACCCAGGGAGCGGGGCTCCGCGGGAGGATTCCTGTAAAGTTCCAGCAGCTCATGGACGATGGAGGAACGGACGGCCTCAGGAAACTGGTCGAGGTGGTTCTCAATGGGATAATCCACCACAGCCCCGCCCTCCAGGGAAATAACAGCCCGTCTCCGGGCGGAAACAAAATCGCGCTCCCTGTCAAACCGGGACCAAAACCAGTCCAGCACTTCCTGCCGCCGGGAATTGAACACATGGCCTCCCACACGATGATACAGGTTCCCCTGTACTTCCGTGCATTTAATCAGGCCGCCGGGCCGGGAGTCCCTCTCATAAACGACTGCCTCATGCCCTTTCTTCAGCAACATTCCGGCCATGGACAATCCGGAAACCCCGGCTCCGATCACAGCATATTTCATCATGGGATAAAAAAACAATTTATGGACGCCACTATCTGGCGAAACGGGACAATTTCACGGGATGGAGATACAGGTATTCCTCCGGAAAGGAGGCAAGCAGCTTGCCGAGGTCTCCTCCGGAAGAGGACACGAGCCCGTCAATGACGGCATTCATGGCTTCAAAGTGTTCCGGATCCTGGGGAAACCAGACGTTTCCCGACTTGTACTGCGTGTCCTCCAGCGTAGACAGCTTTGTTCCGGGAAGAAGCTGCAACGCCGTGGGAATAGCCAGCTCCACAAACATGTTCCATGCGGAGAACACTTCAAGGATACGGCAGAAATCGTCTAATTTCCCTTTCGGAATGCAGACAATGTCCGAATATCCGAAAACGACAGGATAGGAATACCGGTATTTTTTAATCCGGTGCTTCCAGTAATTCAGCAAATGCCATACCCTGCCCTTCAACACTTTCCAATTCGCATGAATCCCCCCGGGGCTCCATTTGGGCAGAAACATGCGTACGCGCGACAATTCATCATGCCGCATGAGGTTCCTGGATTTTAAAATCCGCCTGGCCTCCTCATAGGACGGAACGTTCCTGTTGACGCTTTCCGCATCAATACCGGGAGGGGTTATGGAAAAATGGTGGGCTTCCGCCGTTCCCCGGTAACACACCGGCAGAGAAACGTCCACAAAACCGTCAAGGTAACACGTATCCTCCCCATGGATTCCCAGCAGGGATGGCGTTGAAAATTCGTCAAACCTGGGATTTAAAAGAAGATCGTCTCCGATAATAAGAAAATAATCGCCCTCCAACTGCCTGATTCTTTCCCTGGACTGCAAAATATAATTATAGAACTGGAAAGAATTCCCGAAGACGGAACATACGTCAGGGGCATCTCCCTTGTAGTAGGGCATTAATTGAAGCAACCCGGAAAAGCGTCTTGAATAAAGCTCTCTGATTACCGGAATGTTACGTTCATACTGATGGTTGAACAATACAACAAGAGACGTTTTCCGGGAAGAAGTATCCATGGCCGTTTGATGTTGAGAAACAAACCGTACCCTTCAACATAAATTATTGAAAAAAAGGGATTTGCTCTCTGAGTGCACGCACAGTAAAAAGAGTGCGGGGCATATTACACGGATTCCAAATCCGGAGTCAAGGTTAAATTTTGAAAGAAAGGAACTTCTGAAAATAAGCTTCCCCAATGACCGGAATCTTCCGTCTTCATGATTCCATCCGGGTAACCCCATCAATTCCCATTCCGGCAGAAACATCCATACCTGCCGGAAAGTCCGTATTTCAAAGAAAATTATTGATCATCAGTTTTATTTCCTTTCTGCGAAGAGGCTCTCCTGTCATGCAGAAACAACCGCACGCAATCTCTTTTTAATTACAGCGGATTTGGAATCCCCAATCGAATTTGGAATTCGTTATTTTTAGACAGTTTAAAAAAACTTAAACTGTTTATTCGATTTCATGATTTCAGCCATTCTTCTTTGTTACAATCAGAAACGTTTTATCAAGGAACAGTTCCGGGCTATTTTAAAACAGGATTATCCAGGAGAATGGGAAATAATTATTTCGGACGATTTTTCTCAGGACGGTTCTTTTGAATGCCTGGAAGAAATGGTGGAAAAAGAGGGAGAAGGACGGCGTATTATTCTCCACCGTAACGAAAGCAACCGGGGAATTGCAGGGAATTTGCAATGTGCCGTTCATTTGTCCCGGGGGGAATGGATTATCAAGTTTGACGGCGATGACATCGCACGGGAAGACAGGATCTCCTCGTTGGCATCTCTGGCGGAAAAATATCCCGGTCATCTGGTTTACTGCCATTCTTATAATGAAATCGATGAAGATGGACAACCCGCTTATGGACGCATGTTGCCAGATTCAGATTCCGTCGTCGTCAAACCCTACAGGGAATGTATTTTTGACATTTCCCATGTTTACAGCTGTTTTGGCGGAAATGCCATGTACCACAGGTCTTTGTTCAGCGACTTCGAATATTTGCCTTCAGGGCCCGGCATTGCGGACGATACAATGCTGTCCATGCGCGCCTATTTGAAAAAATCAGGCATGGTCGCATCCGGCAAACGGTGTTCGTACTATCGGAGACACAACAGTAATATCTGCAATTTTAAGAGCGGGAACCCCAGGACAATCCTGATCAAGAGATCGGAATTCCTGATAACAACCTGGATAATGATCATGAAAGAGGTATACGGAAAGCATAAGTCCGGGGAAATAACATACCAGGCCGCCGATCGCCTGATGAGGCTGATTCAGGCGGAACAGAGAAGGCTCCTGCTCTTCCCCTATGCTTCATTCGATAACAGCCTTCTTACCAAACTCAAATGGTTTTGGAACATTCTGCAATGCAGGCCGAGGCTCTGGCTGGTCAGCATTCCAAGATTGCTCCCGTTTTGCCTGCTGCAAAGGTATTTGAACATTAAAGACCGGATAAAAAGTCTTCCTTTTTTTCACTAACAGCAGGGAACCTGCATAAAAAACAGGAAAAAAAATAAACGTACCGTCATCCTGCTTCCCTCCATCATCGGGAAAACAAAAAAGCCGTTCCGCCGGACAGGCCTGCGCGGAACGGCCAGGAAAAGAAAACCTTGACAAGGTTAATACCTGTAAAAGTCCGGCTTGTAAGGACCTTCCACCGGAACGCCGATGTAGTCCGCCTGCTCCGGACGCAGGACAGTCAGCTTGCACCCTATCTTGGCGAGGTGCAGCCGCGCCACTTCCTCATCCAGCACCTTGGGCAGCACTTCCACGCCCACGGAACGGTCTTTACGGGTATTCCACAGTTCCAGCTGGGCCAGCACCTGGTTGGCGAAGCTGTTGGACATCACGAAGCTGGGATGGCCCGTAGCGCAGCCCAGGTTGACCAGGCGGCCTTCCGCCAGAAGATACAGGCTGTTGCCGGACGGGAACGTGTATCGGTCCACCTGCGGCTTGATGTTAAGATGCCTGATGCCGGGATACGTCTGGAGCTTGTGTACCTGGATTTCATTGTCGAAGTGGCCGATGTTGCAGACAATGGCCTGGTCCTTCATTTTTTCCATGTGTTCGATGCGGATGATGTTGCAGTTTCCCGTAGTGGTCACGTAAATATCCGCCCAGCCCAGCGTGTCTTCCACCGTCAGTACGCGGTAACCTTCCATGGCTGCCTGAAGAGCGCAGATGGGGTCTATTTCCGTCACGACCACCTGGGCTCCCATGCCGCGCAGGGACTGGGCGCAGCCTTTGCCTACGTCCCCGTAGCCGCAGACGACGGCCACCTTTCCGGCAACCATCACGTCCGTGGCCCGCTTGATGCCGTCCACAAGGGACTCACGGCAGCCGTACAGGTTGTCAAACTTGGACTTGGTTACGGAATCGTTTACGTTGATGGCCGGAATCAGCAGACGGCCGGCGGCCTGCATCTGGTACAGGCGGTGCACGCCGGTGGTCGTTTCCTCGGAAACGCCCTTCAGCTCGGGAAGCCAGCGATGGAAAATGCCCGGAGTCGCCGCGGCAATTTTTTTCAACAGGGCCTTGACGACTTCCTCTTCTTCCGATTCCGACGGGGTATCCACCCAGTCGGAGCCTTCCTCCATTTCATACCCGCGGTGGATAAGCAGGGTAGCGTCTCCGCCGTCGTCCACAATCAGCTGCGGCCCCAGCCCGTCCGGAAAGTTCATGGCCTTCCACGTGCAGTCCCAGTATTCCCGCAGCGTTTCCCCCTTCCAGGCGAAGACGGGGGTACCGGATTTGGCGATGGCGGCGGCGGCGTGGTCCTGGGTGGAGAAAATGTTGCAGCTCGCCCAGCGGACGGAAGCGCCCAGAGCCGTCAGCGTTTCTATCAGCACGGCCGTCTGCACCGTCATGTGCAGGGAGCCCATGATGCGCACGCCCTCCAGGGGCCTGGCTGCAGCGTACTTTTCACGCACGGCCATCAGGCCGGGCATCTCATGCTCCGCAATATCCAGTTCCCTGCGTCCGAAATCCGCCAGGCCGATATCGCGCACCTTGTATTGTTCCGTTTCTGAAAACATGTCTGTAAGCGTTGTCGTAGGAATTAATGAAGAAGTTGTTTCAGGGAGGCCAGGCGCGTTTCGTCCAGCTGTTCCCAGGGCAGCTCCGGATTGGTGAAATGCCCGTAGTGCGTCGTCTTCCGGTAAATAGGCCGAAGCAGGTTCAGCTGTTCCACCATATCCGCAGGCTTGAAGGAAAAGATGTTTTCCAGCGCATTTTCAATGGATATTTCCTCCACCTTCCCGGTACCGAACGTATCCACCCGGATGGAAACCGGAGCGGGGTAGCCGATGGCGTAAGCCACCTGCAATTCACATTTATCCGCCAGTCCGGCAGCCACAATGTGCTTGGCAACCCAGCGGCACATATACGCGGCGGAACGGTCCACCTTGGACGGGTCTTTTCCGGAAAAGGCTCCGCCGCCGTGGCGCCCCATGCCGCCGTACGTGTCCACAATAATTTTGCGGCCCGTCAGGCCGGAATCCCCGTGGGGACCGCCCACGACGAATTTCCCGGTGGGGTTGATGAAATATTCCGTCCTCTCATCCAGAAGCTCCGCAGGAAGCACATTTTTAATGAGTTTGACGCAATATGAGTAAATCGTGTCATGGTCCACGTCTTCCGTGTGCTGGGTGGAAATAACTACGTTTTCAATATGCGCGGGACGCCCGTCTTCGTCATAGGCCACAGCCACCTGGGACTTGCAGTCCGGACGCAGCCAGTCCACATGCCCGCGTTTGCGCCTCCTGGCCAGCTCAATGAGCAGTTTGTGCGCAAACACGATGGGGGCCGGAAGCAGCTCCGGCGTCTCATTCGTTGCGAAGCCGAACATAATGCCCTGGTCTCCGGCGCCCTGCTCCGCATGGCCCTTGCCCTCCGCCTCCCGGGCGTCCACCCCCTGGGCAATATCCGGGGACTGTTCCGTGAGCAGATTCGTGAAAAAGACGGTATCCGCATGGAAAACGTCGTCGTCCTGCCTGTTGCAGTACCCGATCTCCCGAATGGCCTGGCGGGCGATTTTTTCCGGATCGATCACCGCTTTGGTCGTCAGCTCTCCGGCAATGATGACCATATTGCTCTTCACCAACGTTTCACATGCAACGCGGCTAGTTTTGTCTTGAGCCAGGCAGGCGTCTAAAATAGAGTCGGAAATGTAGTCGGCCACCTTGTCCGGATGGCCTTCTCCAACGGATTCCGACGTAAAGATGTGAGGGGTGTTTCTGCTCATATCGATAAATCTCGATGTGTTGATATATTATTCCGCTATGAAGTCAACCCTAAAAACGCTCAAACTCCTGGCAGATCCCACCCGCCTGCGCATTATCAACGTTCTGAATGAAGAATCCCTGAGCGTCGCGGAACTTCAGGAAATTCTCGGCATGGGGCAAAGCCGCATCTCCACCCAGCTGGCCCAGCTCCGGCAGGAAGGGGTGGTGGAGGACGCCCGTTCCGGCAAAAATGTCTTTTACACTCTTTCCCTGGCAGGCGATCTGCACAACGTAGCCCTGAAAGCCTGCGAGGAATTGCCGGAGGCGGAAACAGACCAAAAAGCCCTTCAGGTTATCCTGGACAAGCGCAAAAACCGCACCCAGGCCTATTTTGACGAAGTAGTGTGCCGTCTGGGCAAGAACTACGCACCAGGCCGTTCCTGGAAAGCGCTGGCCGGAGCACTGCTCCGCATTCTGAACTATGACGTAGTGGCGGACCTGGGAGCCGGGGAAGGTTTCGTTTCCCAGCTCATCTCCCCCAGCGCCAAACAGGTGATCGCCGTGGATAACTCCCCCAGCATGGTGGAGCTGGGGCAGGAGCTGGCGCGCAAACACGGGCTGGACAATCTGGAATACCGCCTGGGCGACATCGAAGCGCCGCCCATTAAACCCGGCACGGTGGATCTGGCCCTGCTCAGCCAGGCCCTGCACCATGCGCAAAAACCGTCCAGAGCGCTGGAAGCTGCGTGGGATATCCTGAAATCCGGCGGTTGCCTGGTGGTGCTGGATCTGCTCCAGCATGGACAGGAGGAAGCCCGTGAACTTTACGCGGACCGCTGGCTGGGCTTCACGCCCGCCGCCCTGGAAAGCATGCTGAAGGAAGCGGGATTCCGGAACATCCACACGGATATTGTGGACAGGGAGCCGGACCCGCCCCATTTCCAGACTCTGATGGCCGCCGCCTGGAAACCCTGACGTACAGCCGTCTTAATCCATTTTCCTTCCGGAATAGCCGGAGCGGACTTCCGGCATGCCTCCACAAGATTCCTCACGGTACCGGCATGCCATCCATGAAAAGCCGCTACATCCCGGAAACCCTGTCTTCCGGAGGCCTTTCCGCTGGAAAGGGACGGCTTCCGGATTGCAGGGCTTCCCGCATTCCCCGGACAATATCCATCATCTGTCCTGCAGACAGCTCCTCTTTCCCCTCAATTTCCTCATCCACCATCGCTTTCATTTCCTCCAGCAGATGCTCCGGTTCCAGACGGTAAGTAAGCAACACCCGGAACAGTTCCCTTCCGGCAGCCTGCAAAGGGACCGCAGGAAAATCCGCGACACTGTTCAAATCTTTTTCTTCAAAGGAATTCAGGAGCTTTGCATACCGCAGGAAAGCGCGCCTGAATTCCTCCGGGCATCCGTCCATATCTACTGAAGCCAAATACCGGCGGAAGGAAATCTCCGCCGCCAGATGCACGGCCTCATCCCCCGTGGATTCCGCCAGCCACGTTTCCTTTTGCTTCAGATGCACAAGCAGGAGGACCTTCCTCATGGCCTCCCTCTGTCTGCCCTTGGGGCCACTTTTCAGTTTGACCAGGTCCAAATCCAGATCTGCGGCATCGGGGCTCGCCACATCCTGGGCGGGAGACACACCCAGGGAAGCCGCCATTATGACAAACGGCAGCCACCTCCTCATGCATTCCCGAATATGGACCATTGCGGTCAGCCATTACATGAAAAACGCCGGAAAATCAACCCAAATCCAGCGCCTCCGACATGAAGAAAATCCATGCCGGAATGTTGTGCCCGCCCAGAGGAACACCCGAAACCGCAGATCATTCCGACATAAGCGCCATCCCACCGTTTTCCAAGCGTTCCGGGCGGGAAAAGAAGGAAAAAACGATGTCCGCATCCGCACCCGGCTGTTGGCCGGGAAGGACGGCTTCATGCCAGCCGGAGAGATTGACGGACACACGGGCATATGAGAAAAAGCCGTCTATGCTATTCGCAGTAGTGATTTTCCTTTCCGTGGTCGTGCTCGGTGTCATTGCCGCGCTGCGTTTCACCAAAGGCATCATTCCCCTGCGCACCTACGAATCCCGGGAACTGCCCGGTTTCCCCGGCCCAGCGGGATTAATCCACCGCCTGGACGGTGCGGAAAAACGCCAGCGGAAACTGGAGAAAGCCCGGTTTCCCGGAGTGGATGAAAACGGATTCATCAGCCTTCCTCCGGCATGGGAAGGCAAGGTGACCGCAGGCCGGCTGGCCTGCGTAGCCCATACCTGGGCCATGAGCAGCCTGGTCCGGGAAGACCCGGAGGCGGCAAAAGCCCGCAAAACCGCCTCTGCGCGCGCCACGATGATTCCCTTTTTCACAGCTCTTATCCTGCTGGGAATGCTGGCGGCCGGACTGTTGAAATTCCAGATCGCGCTGGCCATCGGGCTGGCCTGCTGGGCCTTTTTCACTTTCTCCGCCCTTCCCACCCAGTTCCGCGAATGGAAAGCGGCGGAAATAGCCAAATCAGGGCTGAAGGAAGCCGGGCTGTGGCCCGTGCTGCCTTCGGACGCCATGGCTGTGGAACAATGCCTGAAAGCGCTGTCATGGTGCCACGTGGCAGGCTTCCGGCGTATTTTGCCCAGATAGAGGGGGTTTCCTGGCGGTGAAGCGCATTTTTCCGGTCAAACCGGCCTTCGGGAGAAAAAAATCTTGAAACGGGGATGCGTGTAACCCACTCTTTCACCGTCGTCAACTTTTCCTTACCGCTTCCATCTCTCCATGAATGAGTCCGCAAACCCCATCCTTAAATATTTTTCGGAATTCAAAATACTGAAAACCGTATCCAAGGATTTCTGGCTTACCAACGTCGTCCAGTTCTTCGACGGAATGGCCTATTTTTCCATGATCACGGTATTCGTCCTCTACCTGACGGACTATTGCAGCTTCAACGATGCGGACGCCGCCCTCTGGGTAGGCCTGTACACCCTTTTCATCTCCGCCTTCGTCTTCGCAGTGGGTTCCATCTGCGACATCATCGGCATACGGCGCACTTACCTAATCGGCTTCATCATCCTCATTGCCGGGCGCCTTATCATGGGCTTCGGTCCGGACCTCAGCCCGACCGTGGACTCCGGAAGGCTGGCCGTCATGGCGGGCATTCTGATTATGTCCTTCGGCACGGCGTTCATGTCCCCCGTCATCCAGACTTCCATCCGGCGCTTCACCCCGCTGAAAGCGCGTTCCACGGGCTTCAATATCTACTACCTGCTGATGAACATTTCCGCCGTCATTGCGAACGTGTTCCTGATTGAATTTTTCCGCAAGCACTTCGGCGCCGTGGACGGCGGGTACTGGATCATCAACTTCGGAACGCTGATGGTGCTGCTGGGCTGCATCACCACCCGTTTTATTAATGAAGACAACTACGCGGAACCCAGCGAACGGGAGGCGAACATCAATGCCCCCCTCCGCAGACCTCTCCAGCTCTTCATGGAGGTATGGAAGGAATCCGCCTTCCGCAAACTTATCCTCTTCCTGGTGCTGACCATGGGCGTGCGCATTGTTTTCACGCTGCAATTCCTGGTGATGCCCAAATACTACGTGCGGACGCTATATGACGATTTCGCCATAGGCTCCATCAATGCCGTCAACCCGGCCATCATCGTCTCCGGCCTCATCCTGCTCATTCCGGTGCTGGGCCGCTTCTCTACCGTTGGCCTCATGATTGCGGGCATGTCCATCTCCGCTTTCTCTCTCGTTTTCATGGCCATTCCCATTGAATGGTACTACCTGGTGCCCGGCATCGAAACGCGCTCCCAGGCGTATCTGGTAGCCATTGTGGCGCAGATCTTGGTATTCGCATTCGGGGAACTGCTCTTCTCTCCCCGCTTCTCCGAATATGTGGCGCGGGTAGCTCCGAAAGACAAAGTGGCTTCCTACATGTCTCTGGCGGCGCTTCCCATGTTCATCGCCAAACCCATCAATGGCATCATCGGCGGCCTGCTCGTCGCCTACCTCTGCTATGACGGCATCTGCGCCAAGATGGATACCGGGCACATCGGCTTCTGGGACTCCCCGGAATTCATGTGGACCATTTACCTGGCCATGGCCGTAATCAGCCCCATCGCCATTATCATGACCCGCAGGACCATCACCTCGGACCATCCCGAGGAAGACGCGGCATCGCCACCCATCAGCGCCATTGAAGCGGAAACGGATCCCGCCCTGACGGCGGAAGAACTTACGGAAGCCAACTCCTGACCTTACGAGACCATGAACCAGCACACGCGCAACATCATTGTGGATTCCCTCATCCTGGTAGCTTTCAGCTCCCTCCTCGGCGGTCTCAGCCTGTTGGTCTCCAAATCTTTCTCCGGAGATCCCAACCCGGCCCTGGACCTTATCACCGTAATGAAGAAAGCGGAGGCCAAAGAAGTCAACGCTTCCTCCGAACAGGAGGAGAAGGAAGCCCGAGTCAAGGGAATGAAGGAATTCGAACAAACCCTGAAGGAAGGGGAAGAACTGGCTGCGGCAGAAGGAAAGGCTTTTGTCAACATGACGGATCCCCATGGCAGAACTCCTGTCATGTGGGTATGCTACGCCAACTACAACAACATTGAGACCACGCTGAAGCTGGAAGCCACTCGGGCCCCTTATCTGGACCGGCTTCTGGAAGACCCCCGCGTGGAAATCGACCGGAAGGACAAGGACGGGTGGACCGCGCTGCACTGGGCTTCCTGGAGCGGGCTGGACCGCCTGTCCGACATGCTGATTGAAAGGAACGCAGACATCAACAACCGGGAGGGCAACGGCTTTACGCCCCTCATGCTGGCAGCCATGCGCGGCAATTTCCAGGTGGCGGCCCTGCTGCTGGAAAAAGGAGCGGATATGACTGCCGTCAACAAATTCGGGAAAAACGCCCTTCAACTGGCGGAAGAAGGAGCTCTTGCTTATCAATCCAGCTTTGACCTCACCAAGACGGAAGTTTCCAAAGCCCCGGTGGATTCCTTCATCCGTGCTTATGAAAAGGCCGTGGCCGGCCTGCCGCCCGAACATGCCCCGGAATTCATGGAAGCCATGAAGAAAGCCGTGGGACGCCAGTCTTTCGTGGAAACAGGGTACGTCCTCCAGCTCATCACGCGCTCCCTGAGCTCCAAAAACCTGCTCACGGAAGAACAGTCCGGTAAATTCCGGGAGGAAATCACCGGAGCAATCGCGGAAAACTCCCGGATCATTGATGTCCGCGGCGTAGCTTTTGAACACACTGTGGACCTGCTCCGCAAAGCGGCGGAAAAATAACGGCCTTTCCTTCAGGGTTCAGACATCCGCCACTTTTGCTCTTGACGCTTTCACGGCTCCTTTCTAGGATTCGCGGCATACCATGGTTAGAGCATTGCGCACCGGCATCATGCTGCTCACCCTTCTGCTGGTCGTCGTAGGCGGAACGGGTATGGTTTCCGTGTGCCCGTGCCATGAAGAAATTTTCATTTTTTCCTGTTCCTGCCATCAGGATGCCGCCCCCTGCGAATGCCACGGGGACGATGTGCCCCGCACCGGCTCTTCCAGCCCTTTGGCCGGGCACCTCTGCGAACACCGGCAGCTGGAGATTAATGATCTGACGGTTCCCGTTCCTCATGCACCTCTGCCCCAGCCTTATGTCATCTGGCAGACATTGCCGGATTTCCACCATCTGGCCCGGCCTCTTCTTTTAACAAGCCAAACATCGGATTCCGCAACACCGGTTCCCCCTGACCCCTTCAGGAACACCGGTCCGACGCATGAAGGCTTTCAACTTCCCCTGCTGATTTAACGGCTCTTTTTCAGAAACGTCCTTAAGGGCGTTTCCTGCGGTACGCTGCCTTTAATACGGCGGCCGCTTTTATTTGTTTCCGCGGAATTATTCGCCGCATTGTCCAAACCTGATTGGACCGAACTGTTTTTATTATCTTTTCCATCATGAAATCCACACCATTCTTCGCCGGAATAGGCCTGGCAGCCCTGCTTAGCTCATGCAGCGTCTACCACAGCGCGCCTATCGACCTGAACGCGGAGGAAGCCTCCTGGAAAGAGGCGTCCCGCGTAGATTCCCCTACCTCAATCACTCAGAACCAGGCTCGCCAGATCGGCCTGGTCATGAATCCGGATCTGAACAAAGCCCGGCTGAAACTGGCTTCCAGCAATGAAGTAGCCAGGCAATCGGGCTGGTGGAACGATCCCTCCTTTTCCTGGGATATTGAACAAGTCCTCCAGGAAAATACGGTCAACATGTCCGGCAGCCTGGGCTTCACCATTCCCGTAACCGGCCTCCCCGCCCTGGAAAAAAAAGTGGCGGAACAATACAAGGAGGCCGACTTCTGGACCCTCCGCCAAGCTGAACTGGATTTTCTCAGTTCCCTGGACCAGGCATGGAGCAAACTGGCCGTTACCCAGCGCCGCAAGACGGTCATCCGGGAACGGCTGGATGCCATCCGACGGGAAAACGGCATGATTGAACAGCTTATCGGCGCGGGGGAAGTGGATTTTTCCTCTCGGCAGGTAGCCTCCCAGCGGATGAATGACGCTATCCGGGAACTCCAAACCGTGACGGAAACGGAATTGGAGCAGAAGATGGAACTCGTCAAGCTGATGGGCCTGCATCCTTCTGCGGTGCGGAAACTCGGTTTCCTGACGAAACAGAGTTTCCAGCTTCCCGCCGCCGTACCGGCTCCCGGCCCTTCAGCCTTGACCGCCTCTCCAAAAATCAAGGCACAACTGGCGACCTACGCCACCACGGAGACATTATTCAAAACGGAAATCCGCCGGCAGTACCCGGAACTGGAGCTCGGCCCCTCCTTCACCCGCGACGAAGGAGAAAAGGAAGTAGGCGGAGAAATAGGGTTCAATCTTCCCCTTTGGAACCGCAACCGCAAGGCTATTGCGGAAGCCCGAGGCACACGGGACTTGTCCAGACAGGAAACCATCCAGCTTTGGAAAACGGAATTATTCAACGCCCGCCAGCTTGACGCAAGCCAGCAGATGGCGCTCCGCCACTGCCGCACGGAACTCCAGCGCATGGAATCCTTCGCCGCCTCCGTCCGGACCATGGAAAAGCTGCACGGCATTGGGGAAGCATCCCTGCTGGAACTGGCGGAAAACCGCCACCAGCTTTACGAAAGCCGCCTGGCTTTCCTGGACAATCTGGACAAGCTTCTGGCCGTTCAGGCCCAGCTCCGCTACCTCACCCACGCCAACTTTTAATCCACATCAACCCTCCACCATCTTTAATGAATATGAAACATCTTTATTTTTCCATCATGCTGGGACTGGCTCCTGCTTTCTGTCTCCATTCCGCACGCGGAGAACAGCCTGCCCCTGCGGAACACAAACACGAGGACGGTTCCGCCTGCACGGCGGATCACGGCCATGACGACCATCAGCACAAGGCAGGGGAAACCTGTACTCAGGGCCACGCCCACGAAGAACACAGGCATGCGGACGGAGCCGTCTGCACAGGCGACCATGAACTGGAAGGTCACCAGCACGCGGAAGGGGAAGCATGCACGGGCGACCATGAACGCGAAGAGTCTGCGGAAAAAAATTCCAGCCAACCGGGGGACATGATTCCCGTGCATGTGGATGAAAAAGCGCGCCATTCTCTGGACATGCGCTTTGAGAAAGTGGAGGAAACCTCCCACGGAGCGGCGAAAACCCTTCACGGGCAGATGGTCATTCCTCCCCATGCGGTAACCACATACGCCCTTCCCGCCGCAGGGCGCGTGACATTCAACGTCAAATCCGCACAACAAGTGCACAAAGGGGAACTGCTGTACACGCTGGCATCCCCGGATATTGTGGAAATGGAAGGAAACGCCTCCCAGGCCAGGGCCGCGCTGGACCGTGCCGCAGCAGAACTCGGAACCCTCAGGGAACGCCGGGCCCAGTTGGAAAAAATCGGCACCCGCAACAGCGAACTGAATACTTCCATCCAATTCAAAGAGGCGGAAATCCACAGCCTCCGGGCTGCCCTGAACGCCAGCAACAATAAATTGAAACTGGTGATGGAGTCCGGCGTATTGAAAAATAACCTTCTTTACATATACGCAGCGGCGGATGGTTCCGTTCAGTCCGTGAACATGACCCAAGGGGCCTGGGGAGAACAGGGCGCGCCTGCCCTCGTCATGACCAATAAAGGGGATCTGGAATTTACCACGACCATTTATGGGACGGATCCCGTCCATTATGCAAAAGCCCGGCTGGCCCTGACCAGCGGTAAAAACACGGAACTGCTGAACGGCTCCCTGAGGGTGGCCGAACAGGTAGATCCCGCCACCCAGTCCAGGGCCCTGTATTTTACCCCGGACCGCATACCGGAAGGGACGCATGCCGGCCAGCTGGCCCGGTTGGATCTGTACTCCCATGACGCCGCCGCGGAGGGCTTCATTCCCGTCCCCAACAGCGCCGTCGTCAAGGTAGGGGTGAACGACGTGGTTTTCATCAAGGCGGGAAACGATACATTTGTCATGAAAAAAGTGGAAACACTGCCTTCCCGTCAGGGAAAAACGCCCGTCAAGGGACTGATGCCGGGACAGACTATCGTCACCAAGGGCGGGTATGAATTGAAATACATCCTGCCCACCGGAGAGGCCGGAAGCAAAAAAGCAGCCGGGCACTTCCACGCGGACGGCCAGTTCCACGAAGGAGAACACTAAACGATGTACAAAATAAAAGTTTAAGGAACAAATACCCCGAATTCCTTTGGAATAAACCCTTGAATCTTAGGTATTCAGCAATCAGAATCCATGAACTTTCTCATTTCATTCTGCCTGAACAACAGGATTACTGTGATCCTGCTGACGATTGCGCTGGCAATCATCAGCATTTTCGTGGTGAAGAACATTCCCGTGGACGTATTCCCGGAACTGAAGGTCCCGCGTGTCACCATCCAGACGGAAGCCCCCGGCCTTACTGCGGAAGAAGTGGAACAATACATCACCATTCCCATTGAGTCCGCCATGAACGGAACCGCCGGAGTCAAAGGCGTCCGCTCCTCCTCCGGCAGCGGGCTTTCCTTCGTATGGGTGGATTTCGACTGGAACAAAGATATCTACCAGGCCCGGCAGATTGTAACGGAACGTCTTGGAGCAGTCCGGGAATCCCTGCCGGAAGGGACATCCCCGGAGCTGGCCCCCATCGTCTCCATAACGGGGGAAATCATGCTCATCGCCCTGACTGGAGACAAGGAGACCTCCCAGCTGGACATGAGGCAACTGGCGGAATACAAGCTGCGCACGCGCCTGCTGGCCATTCCCGGGGTGGGGCAGGTCACGGTGCTGGGCGGGCGTCTGCCGGAATACCAGGTGATTTATGATCCCAACAAACTCAAACTGGCCGGGGTGGACCTTTCCAGCCTGAAAACGGCTATTCAGGAATCCCAATCTTCCGTCCCCGCAGGGTATCTGGAGGATGTAGCCGGGCAGGAACTCCCCATCCAGCAGGATACCCGCACCGCCAATATTGAACAGCTCAACCGCGCCCTGGTTCCGGACCATGCCTCCGGAATACTCCGGCTCCAGGATGTGGCGGAAGTCAAGATAGACGGTGCGCCGCGGCGGGGAGATGCCGGATTTATGGGGGAAGACGCCGTAGTGCTTTCCGTGCAGAAGGTGCCGGGAGCCAATACTCTGGCCCTGACACAGGCCGTGGATGCAGCCGTCAGGGAATTCAGCCAAAGCCAGCTTCCCAAGGGAATGAAACTGCACACCGCAGCCTATCGGCAGGCGGATTTTATTGAAATGTCCCTGGATAACGGCACGGAAACCCTCCTCATTGCCGGAGCGGTGGTCATGATCGTCATCTTCCTGACGCTGCTGAACCTTCGCACGGCCATCATCACGCTGATTTCCATGCCCCTGTCCATCCTGTTCGGGATGATGATGTTCCCCGCCTTCGGGCTGGCCATCAACATCATGACCCTGGGCGGCCTTGCCGTAGCCGTGGGAGACGTGGTGGACAACGCCATTATCTTCGTGGAAATAGCCTGGAGGCACCTGAACAGGAACGCCGCCCTGCCGAAAGATAAGCGCAAGAGCAAGTATGAGGTTCTGATGAAAGCCAAGAGCGAAATCGTAGGCTCCATTTCCTTCTCCTCCGTCATCATCCTGCTGGTATTCACTCCGGTGCTCTTCCTGTCCGGTCTGGAAGGCCAGTTTTTCCGGCCCCTGGGGATCTCCTACATGCTGGCCCTGCTTTCTTCTCTTATTGTAGCTGTCACCATTACTCCGGTTCTCTGTTACATATGGTTCAAGAAAAGCAAAAACGCCGCTACTCTGGAAAGCGGGGATTCCTTCAGCTCCCGCCTCATTAAACGCATTTATGCCCCCATCCTGGAATTCTGCCTGCGCTTTTCCAAAACGGTCTGCGCCATCATGACGGCCATTACGCTGCTGGCCCTGTGGCTGGGTTCCACGTTCGGAACCAGTTTCCTGCCGCCGTTCAACGAGGATTGCTACACAGTCTTCGTCAGCACGGTGCCGGGAACTTCCCTGGATGAAACGGAGCGCATCTCCCGGAAAGTGATGAAAGATATTGAACAGATTCCGGGGGTTCTCAGTGTCACCCAGCGCACGGGACGCGCGGAAAACGACGAACACGCAGAACCCGTCAGCGCCTCCGAGCTGCTCGTGCGCGTGGATCTGAAGAAAGACCAGAAAGAATTGCGCTCCGCCATCAAGAAATGCATTGACGGCATCCCCGGCACCAGCTCCATGATCGGCTATCCGCTGGCCCATCGCATCAGTTCCGCTCTGTCCGGCTCCAACTCGGAAATCGCCATCAACATTTACGGCACGGAGCTGCCCCAGCTCCGCCTGGCGGCCCGGAAAGCCAAGGAAATTCTGGAGAACATGCCGGAAGTGGCGGATGCACGCGCCAACCGGGAAATTATGGTGGATACCATTCGCGTGCAATACAATCAGGAAGCCCTGGCTTCCTACGGCCTGACCATGGCGAATGCTGCGGAACAGGTTTCCACGGCCATGAACGGACAGAAACTGGGAGAAGTCATCAAAAACCAGGACCATTGGAACATTGTCCTGCGCATTGACCCCAGACTTAAAACGTCCATGGAAGATGTCAAAAACCTGGAACTCATTTCCCCCAATAAAAAAACCGTGCGCCTGGACGACGTGGCACAGGTATACCGGGAGGAAGTTTCCAACCTCATCCTGAGGGACAACACCATGCGGAAAGCCATGATTTCCTGCAATCCCTCCCCCAATTCCAACCTGGGAGACCTCGCGAAAGCCTGTCGGGAACAATTGGACCCGGTAATGAACGCCATGGGCTGTACCGTAGACTATGACGGCACTATCAAAGCACGGGAATCCGCATCACAACGGCTTTACGTCCTGGGCGCCATCGTCATGGTGCTCATCGTGCTGCTCCTTTCCTCCGCACTGGGAAGCGTCCGGCGCGCCATGCTGACTCTAGTGAACATACCGCTGTGCCTGGTGGGCGGCATCGTAGCCGTCTTCCTTGCCTCCCCCGGTACGCTGTCCTCCCTGTTTGGAGGAACTTACATTCCTCCCATTCTTTCCGTGGCTTCCATTGTGGGATTCGTGACCGTCATCGGCTTCGCCATCCGTAGCGGCCTGATTCTGCTCAACAGATACCGGGCCCTGGAACATCAGGGGATGGAACCCGCGGAAGCCATACGGGAAGGTTCTCTGGAACGCGTGGTCCCCATCATCATGACTTCCCTGACTACCGTGCTGGGGCTGCTCCCGCTGATCTGGGCCATTGACCAGCCCGGAGGCGAACTGCTCGGCCCCCTGGCCATCGTCCAGTTCGGAGGGCTGGTGACAGCCACCATCCTGAACCTGCTTATCATTCCGGCCACGGCCAAACTCTTCTCCCGCTGGATTGCCTCCCGGCGGAAGGAATTGAAAGCAACCTCCTGATTCATTCAGGACTCCGGCGGCGGGACCGGGGAGAGGATGAGCCCCGGTTCCGCTTTTTACAGCAACAGACATAACGAGTCCTTGCCTTGCAGGCCGATAAGGGGCACACATGGAGGTTCAAGCTTCACCTTCATGCCCAAACGGAAATCCACCAGAGAGCACCTGCTCAATACGGGTGCCATGATTGTCGGGGAATCCGGGCTGCGCGCCCTTACCGTTCGCGGCCTGTCCCTGCGGGCCGGCACCAATACAGGGAGCTTTGTCTATCACTTCGGCAACCGGGAAGCTTTTCTGACCGAGCTTCTGGAACGCTGGTACGAACCTCTGTTCACCGGCATCAGGACCCATGCCAACATTCATCTTCCGGCCTTTGAAAAACTGGAAGCCATCCTGGGAGACGTCATGGAGTTCCTGCTGCGTCACGGTCAATTCATTGCCCAGCTGGTTCTGGACGCCCTGGCAGGGGAACAGGCGGCCATCCGTTTCATTTCAGGAATCCATACGCGCCATCCCCTTGTGCTCCTGGAAACCATACGGGAAGCCCAGCAGGAAGGATCCGTGCTCATGGGAGACCCCATGAACATCCTCATTTACCTTGTCTGCTGCGGGGGAGCCCCCTTTATCCTTTCCGGACAGCTCCAAGTGCACGACCCCAAAGCAGCTCGGCCCGTTCTCGACTTGCTGGGTTCTATCCTCAATGATCCGGAAAGCGCCAGACAACGCATGACCTGGGCGCTCCGCGGCATACGGCGGGTCTGAGATTTCAGCAAAGGGGCAGACCGGAAAAACGCGTCGCCTCCCGGCCCCCTGCCGAACCAAAATATCGCCGCCCTTACACGCACGCTCCCTTCTTACCTCCGCCATTGGGGTCGATGAGGCGGACGTGGAGGCGGAGGAGGAGGATTATGGTGGCGCCAGTCATTGCGGTACCTGTCCTTGTCGCGGTCATGCTGGACAGCCGCCCCAATAGCAGCGCCGGCAGCCAGCGCCCCCACACCGATGGCGGCGGCTCCGCCGGGCGTTACGGAACTGTTCCCGTAGCTGTCCGTCGTGCAGGACGGCATGAAAGAAAGCGTCATTCCCGCCAGGGGAAGAAGCCAGAATGATTTAATATGCCTGTTCATGAGATAAAAAATAAGGATTAACACCGGCAGCCCGGTTACATCCGGTAAGCGCGGAATCCCTTGATGATTTGTTTAAATATGTCACAGTCCTGAACGGAATTCCCGGAATCATAACAGCTACGCGCGCAGCAGGCTTTTCATTACCCCCCTGTTCCGGCGTTCCTGAATACGGAAATCCGCATGTACTGTAAGAAAACAGACATGCGGATGGAAAAAGCGTTCATCTTCCGAAAAACTTCGGAAACGCCCGCATGGATTATTTCTGTTCTACTGCGGGCTCAATACGAACGGGACTCTGAATATCAAACAGGCTCTTGCGCAGCAGGTAGCCTCCGCTCTGCAAGGCAAATGCACTGGACGGAAATTTCTCCGCCAGTTCACGGTAAAAGGCGCCTGCGGCGGCATTGTCTTTCTTAGCCCGGGCAATGTCTCCCAGGCACATGGTAGCAAAACCGGAAAAAGTAGGATCTCCCGCATCCACCACGGAACGGAACAGCCCTTCCGCCTCATCCGCTTTCCCCCGGTTCATCAGACGGCAGGCCAGGGTAACGGAAGCCTGGGCTTTCCATTCCTCCGTGGGAGCGGAATCAATAAAAGCTTTCATTTTGGCCACGCCTTCATCCTCCTTGCCGGCGTTCCACAAGGCAATGGCCTGAAGGTAAGAGGCGGTGACGGCGGCGCGGGAACTGTCAAAGTCAACCACTACCTGCTGAAGCCCCTGTTCGTTCAGGGCAATTTCCCCGGTTGCCGGGGATTCCGGCATAGCAGCCACCAGAGCGGCGCCTGCCTTTCTTTCCATGGAATCCTGCACGCCATTATAAATAATCCATCCGGCAGCCCCAAGGACGCATAGCAACACAACCAGCGCAACCTTGCCGTAATGTTCATCCAAAAATTGTTCATGCTTGGCCGGGCCGACGGAAATTTCCGCAAACGCACTTCCGTCGCCCATCGGCATATTGTCCATGGCCCGTTTAATATCCTTGATATCCATAATATGTTGAAGAGGTTTCTACCGTGTTGTCCCAACCAAATCAATCAGCTTTTTACTTATCTTCGCCATGTTCCAAAAGCTGCAGGGAATCCTTCAGTCCCAGATTCCTGTAGATCTCCCGCGTTGCCCGGCTCTGGTTAAGCGTATAAAAATGAATGCCGTCCACATCGGAATCCAACAGTTCGGCGCACTGGCTGGAGGCGTATTGGATGCCTACCTCCTGAATAGCGTCCGGATTGGAACCCGCACGCTTCAGCGCCTTGAGCAGCCTGGCCGGAAAACAGGTGCCTCCGGAAAGCTCTGCCATGCGGTTCATGCCGGACAGGCTGGTCACAGGCATGATTCCCGCCAGGATAGGCACCTTGATGCCGGCCAGCAGACAGCGTTCCCGGTAATCCAGAAAAGAATGATTGTCAAAAAACAGCTGGGTGCAGATATAATCCGCGCCGGCATCCACCTTGGCTTTCAGGAAATCCATCTCGCGCAGGCGGTTGGGAGTGGCCGGATGACCTTCCGGGAAGCCGGCCACGCCTATGGCGAATCCATCCGGATCCGGGTGACGGCCGGATTCATTATATTCACGGATAAACGTCACCAGATCCGCCGCATGGCGAAAAACATCCGCATCGCGGTTGTAATCCTTCGCTCCCCGGGGAGGATCTCCCCGAAGTGCAAGAACGGCCCGCACTCCAGCCCGGGCGTATTGGTCCAGGATATTCCATACCTCCTCCCGGCTATGCCCTACGCAAGTAAGGTGGGGCACCGTAGGAATACGGGATTCATGCTGGATGCGCAACACCACTTCGCGGGTAAGCTCGCGGGTGGAGCCCCCTGCGCCATACGTCACGCTGACGAAACTGGGGCGGTAAGGCTCCAGTTCACGGATAGTCTGGTACAAGGCCGACGCTGCCTGCTCGTTTTTGGGCGGGAAAAATTCAAAGGACAGGCTGGGACCGGCGCCCGATTGCAATCTTTCTCTCAGGTGCACTTCTCTTTACTTGGCTTGGCTAAATACGGACCGCATCACGGCTCCATGGGAATCATCACCGGTTTGGGAGCTTCCACGGGGACGGGGGCGGAGGGAGAAGCCATACCGGACTTGTCTTCTTCCGTCATGTTTTCCTGCCAGCTCGCAGGCGGAACAATGACTTCATCCCCCGGCTTGATGGGTTCCTTGTCATTATTATCAAAAAGCGTATTACGCTTCACGTAAGACTGGAACACCTTCCCGTCCGGGTCAACTCCGTCGATAATCAGGGATACGAAAATGCTCCCGCGTCTGCGGATTCCCAGTTCCTGCCCCACTTTCAAGTCAGGCTGGCCGATGGACTGGAACAGGACCAGGTTGGCGTCACGGTAGTATTCCGTCACACGGCCCACCTGCTCCGCATCCTTGATTTCATTAAGCCATTGCAGCCGGGGATCTCCCTTTTCCATATTCTGGCGTTCCAACAAATCGCGTTCTTCTTCCGCCAGAGCATGGCGCTTCTTCAGTTCTTCATTCTCCTTCTTCATCCGTTCCAGCTCCGCCGAAACATGAGCCAGTTCCTCGCTCACTACAGGATCCGCCACCACCACCGGCTGAACGGCGGAAGCAGGAGCCTGCGTGGGCATCGGAAGATACGGGGAGGGATTGACAGGTGCCGGAGCGGAGGTCATCTGCTGCTGTTGCTGAATCACATCCATTCTTGAAGAAATATTCACATAAATCATTCCCAGAACAGCCAGCACCACCACCAGAAACGCCAGGATAAGAATGCGGAAATTACTCATGTCGTCAAACGGTAGAGAAATTATCAAACGTAATTAATAGGAATAATTGAGATAGAACTGGAATTGTCCTCCGCGGTCAATGGCGTTGTTCTTCTGAATCGGAATGGCATAGTCTACTGCCAGCGGACCGATGGGCAGGTTCAGGCGCAGGCCGATCCCGTAGTCGGAAACTATTTTGGACGTGCTGAAGTCAAAAGAATCTCCGTTGACAAAACCGATGTCATAAAACACCGCGACGCGCACTTCTTCAATCACAGGAATGGAATATTCAAACTGGCAGAAGAAGGAGGAACGGCCGCCCATCGTCTCATCACCGCTCAGGGCGGGATTGTACGGCGCCACGTCCCGGAAACGGAAACCGCGCATGTTGTATGGCCCGCCGAGGTAGAGGCGCTCAAAAATGGGCACATCGTGGTTGCCATAGGAATCCACGGTAGCCGCACCGGCATTGATGCTGAAAATGGTGTCTCCGCGCAAATTCCAGTAATAGGAGCCATTCACGCCGAAATTGTATGTATGCACATCGCCGCCCAGGCCGGAATAACCGGCCAGCACTTCAAATTTGCCTCCCTTGCGGGGGAAAATCTGCGCGTCGCGGGTATCAATGGTGTAGGAAAGTTCCACATGGCTGCGCAGGTAGTCTCCGTCCTGTTGCCAGAAGAAGATAGGGGCGTTCCCTTCGGCGTCAATACGATACTGTTCCAGGCGGTATTCCAGTTTCACGTAATCCAGTTCCCCGATCGGCTTGCGGAGAGAAATGGCAAAGCCATAGTTCTGCTGGTCGTAATAATCGGAAAAATATGTGGAATTGCTGTAGAAAATTTCCGTCCCGAAGGCCAGCTTGCGGTGCAGGAACCACGGATCCACCCAGGAAATACTGGCATCCTGCGTTTCAAAACCGACACGGGCGTTAATCGCGAAACGCTGGCCGCCGCCCACAAAAGAGGACCAGTCATACATGTCAAAATTGGACTGGGTGATGCCAGCGAACAGGTAAACGCTTTCAATAGAGGAAAATGCCACGCCGATATTCAGGGACCCCGTACGTTTTTCCGCCACCTCGATGTTGATATCACGGTAGCCGGGCCGCGTGGATCCCACCTGGGCTACGTCCACCATGTCAAAATAGTTCAGGTTCTGGAGGCGCTTCTGGGCGGTATCCAAATCCACGGCGTTCATGGGGTCATTGGACTGGAGGGGAAGTTCCTGGCGGATGACGTAATCCTTCGTGCGGTTATTCCCGGTCAGGCGGATATTGCCTACGCGGTAGGGATTGCCTTCCGTCACATGGTACACGATGTTGATTTGTCCGTAACCTGTCTTGGGATCAACGCCCACTTCCTGAATGTCCGGACGCACGGAGGCGTCCGCATACCCCCGGGAACCGTAATAACGGCGGATCATCGTCACGTCGTCGGCCACTTTCTGGGCGGAATAGGTATCCCCGTTGTACATGCTCAGGCCAGGAATCAGTTCCTGGGCCGTAAACACCTTGGTGGGGCCGAAGGCAACCTGGTTGACCTTGTAGCGGCGCCCCTCGGTAAGGGTAATTCTCATCGTCAGCTTCTGCTCATTGCCTTTGCCGGCGTCAAAATATTCCACCTTGTCCAGCTTGACGCGCAGATAACCTTTATTGCGGTAATAAGTCACCAATTCCGCCAGATCGTCCTCCACTTGTTCACGGTCAATGCGTCCGGATTTGGTAATCCAGGTCAACCAGCCCTTCTCCTTGGTTTTCATCACCTGTCGGAGATCCTTGGCGCTGATGTGTTCATTGCCCACAAAGTCAATCTTGATAATATTGGCCTTTTTTCCTTCGTTAATGTCGAAGACCACATCCACAAAGCCGGGCCGTTCCGTTTTCTGGTAAAAATAGGAAACACGTACATCCGGATACCGGGCTTCCTGGTAATAAGTGCGCAGCTTGGCAATAGCGCTGCTCAGGGCCTTGTCGCTGAGAGCTTCCCCCCCCTTCAGCCCGCATTCCTCGGAGAGGTCCCTGTTGTCGAACGCGGTATTGCCGCGGAACCCCACGCCGCCCAGCAGATTCTGGGCCGCCATTTCAAACACCACCGCCACGCCGTCGCCGGAAGGCTCCACGGCTACTGTTGTATTGCCGCCTACCAGACCGCTTTCCAACAACCGTTCCAAGTCCTTGTTGACCACTTCCGGGGAATAACTGGTGCCCGGCTGCGTAGCCAGCAAATTTTTCAGACGGTCTTCGGACACGGTCTTGCCGGTGCTTCTGTACCGCACGGAAACGCTCTTCACAGGCCGCCCCTCATACGCCTGGTCACCGGGAAGAAGCCCCGTGCCCGGCCCCAGTTCCCGCATTACCTGTTCCGGAGTCATCACGGAACCATAGGCGCCTCTGTTAAGGGAAGTTTCATCCTGGGCCAAAACAGCCGAACATGCTATCAAGGGAAAGGAAACACACAAAAAAACGGGACGAATCATGAGCGCTGAACTTAATGCTTGGGATATAAAGGACTTTTCCTCTTGCATAGTCAAGACGTGATTCCGCGTAGAACACAGTTGCCCCGTATTCTATTACATCGCGTGCGCGTGCGCGCTTAGGAGGGCAATTGTGTCATTCCTGTGCAATAGCTTGCACTCCAGATACCCTCTCATTAAAGTTATCGCCGCTCGTGTTTTGACCGCTGCCGCCATCCCGGAGCTGAAACAGAACCACTTTCAATTAACACTGACCGTATTATTTATGGAAATCAACGTTGATATTCAACCGGACTGCACAGCCACGCTGAAAGCTTCCATCCCTGCAGAAACCACAGCTGCGCGCCGCGCCTCCATTGTAGATTCCTATGCCGCCAAAGCCAAACTTCCCGGCTTCCGCCCCGGCAAAACACCCAAGTCCATCATTGAAAAGCGCTTCAAGAAAGAAATTGAAGAAGAACTGCTGGACACCCTTTTTGAAACGGCCTGCTCCACCGCTCTGGAAGAAAACCCCAAATTGAAAGTGCTCAACTTCGGAAAGCCGGAACAATCTCTGGATGACCAGGGCAACTACACCGCTACCAGCACGATGACCGTGGTTCCCGAATTTGAATTGCCGGAATACAAAGGCATCGAAGTCAAGGTTCCCTCTTCCGAAGTAACGGAAGCAGACGTAGAGGAAGCTCTGAACTCCCTGGCTGAACAAATCGCGGAATTCACCCCTGTGGACCGCGCCGCCCAAAAAGACGACGTGGCGATTATCGACTTCAAAACCACGTTGGACGGCAAGCCCGTAGCGGAAGCCGTAGGCAAACCCGTAGGCTTCCTGGAAGGCCGTGACGGCCAGTGGATGAAGGTGGAAGACGATCAATTCCTGCCCGGCTTCGCCTCCGCCCTGGAAGGCCTGAATGCCGGTGACAGCAAGGATATCACCGTCACCATTCCGGATACCTTCCCAATTACGGAACTGCGCGGCAAGGAACTCGTATTCCATGCCACTGTGAAAGAAGTACGGGAAAAACAGCTTCCGGCCATGGATGATGCTTTTGCGGAAAAAGTTCTTCCCGGCAAAAACCTGGAAGAATTGAAAACCGCCCTGAAGGAAAACCTGGCCCAGCGCAAAGCCATGCAAATTGATGAGGCCAAGGCCGATCAGATCACGGAAAAGCTGGCGGACATGCTTGACTTCAACCTTCCGGAAGCTGTCGTAGAACGTGAAGTGTACGGCATCCTCCAGCAGAAAATGCAGCAGGCCATGTACAGCGGAAACGCCCCGGCGGACATGGATAAGTTTGTGGAGGAAGCCCGGGAAGAAGCCAAACAGGAGGCCAAGCGCAACCTTAAGGTCTTTTTCATGCTTCAGGAAGTGGCGCAGGTGGAAAAAATTGCCGTCACGGAAATGGAGCTTTACAACGAAGTGGCCCGCCAGGCCCGCCAGCAGAAAAAGAACCTCAAATCCTACATTCGCGAACTCCAGCGCGAAGGCCGCGTGCATGGCATCAGAATGAGCCTGCTGACAGCCAAGGTTCTGGACTTCCTGACAAAAGAGGCCAAAGTAACGGTAGACGAGCAGTAACCCCTCCTCTGCACAAAACACCTTACCAGGGGGAGTTGGCGCACACATGCCCGACTCCCCCGTTTTGCATCTTTCGGACGGGTAACGTACATTGAAAAAACAACATCCAATCTTCCATAAACATGTTTCAAGACCAATCTTCCAAATCAACCCCCGCAAACTCCTACTATGTGCCCATGGTAGTGGAGCAGGACGGCCGCGGCGAACGTGCCTTTGACATTTACTCCCGTCTCCTGAAAGACCGCGTTATCTTCATCGGCTCCGCTATTGACGACGATGTGGCGAATTCCGTCATTGCCCAGCTTCTGTTCCTTCAGATGGCTGACCCGAAAAAAGACATCCACGTCTACATCAACTCCCCCGGAGGATCCGTCACGGCGGGTCTCGCGATTTACGATACGATGCAATTCGTCTCTTGTGACGTAAATACATATTGCCTGGGCATAGCGGCCTCCATGGGTTCCGTCCTTCTGGCTGCGGGAACTCCCGGCAAACGCTTCTGCCTGCCGAACTCCCACGTAATGATTCACCAGGTTTCCGGAGGTGCCCAGGGAACCGCTTCAGATGTGGAACGCACCATCGGCTTCATGTTCAACCTCAAAAAACGCCTCAACGGCATTCTGGCCAAACATACCGGTAAAACGGAAAAGCAAATTGAAAAGGATGCTGACCGCGACAACTACATGACTGCCGAGGAAGCCGTGGCCTACGGCCTGGTGGATAAAGTTCTGGCGCATCACTCTGATGACCAGGGCGACAAGAAAAAAACCAAGGCCTGACCCTTTCCCTCCGCCATTTCTCTCTCTACCTGAAAAACCATGTCCGGTTCCACCCCTCATCTTCCTGCCTGTTCCTGCTGCGGCAAGCCCGGGAACAAGGTGGACAAACTCATCCAGATTGCGGAAGACTTTTACATCTGCAACAATTGCGTTGAAATTTGCGTCAACATGATTGTGAAGGACACAGGCCTTCCGATGGCAACCCGCTTCATCCGCGGCATCCTGAACATGGAACCCTCCGCTTACGCCATGTGCCAGGCGGAGGCCCGCAAAGCGGCAGCCGCGGACATGCTCAGGGAAACGGCGGCCGGCCCGGCCTCCTATGAAGGCCCGCTGCCCACACCGGAAGAAATGTGCGCTACGCTCAACCAGTATGTCATCGGTCAGGACTACGCCAAAAAAGTGCTTTCCGTAGCCGTGTACAACCACTACATGCGCCTGCGCCAAAGTGCTGTCATGCTGGACGACAAGTCCCTGGACGATGTGGAAATTGAAAAATCCAACATCCTGCTGGCCGGCCCCACCGGCTCAGGAAAAACCCTGCTGGCGAAAACGCTGGCGAAAATGCTCAACGTCCCATTCTGCATTGTGGACGCCACCACGCTGACGGAAGCCGGTTACGTAGGGGAAGATGTGGAAAACATCATCCTGCGCCTGCTCCAGGCCGCCAACTTTGACGTAGCGAAAGCGGAACAAGGCATCATCTACGTGGATGAAATCGACAAAATCGGACGCAAAACACAGAATGTCTCCGTCACGAGGGACGTCTCCGGGGAAGGCGTGCAGCAGGCTCTGCTGAAAATCATTGAAGGCACCATCTGCAATGTTCCTCCCACCGGAGGCCGCAAGCACCCGCAACAGGAATACATCCGCGTCAATACGGAAAAAATCCTCTTCATTGTGGGCGGCGCTTTCGTCGGGCTGGAAGACATCATCCGCAAACGCCTCGGCGCCACCCAGATGGGATTCGGAGCCATCACGGAACAACGCGACCGCAAGGAATACTCGGAAGAGGAAATACTGGCACAGGCCATGCCGGAAGACCTCTTCTCCTTCGGCATGATTCCGGAATTCGTGGGACGCCTGCCCATCTTCTGTCCGCTCTCCAAGCTGGATGAAAGCCAGCTCGTCCGCCTTCTTACGGAACCCAAAAACGCCCTGGTCAAGCAATATTCCAAACTGCTCGCCATGTACGGCGCCAAACTGGACGTGCTGCCGGACGCCCTGAAAGCCATGGCCGCCGAAGCCATGAAACGCGGCACGGGAGCCCGCGCTCTGCGTTCCATCTTTGAAACCCTCATGCTGGACGTCATGTACAAAGTGCCCAGCATGAAAAATGCGGACACCGTTACCATTACCAGGGAAACGGTTACCGGCAACAAGCCGGCCCAAATCCACCAGTCCTCCTAACCTCCCCTCCCTGTTCTTCCTCCATGCCGGAATCCCTTACCGTTCTGGGAATAGAATCCTCCTGTGATGAAACGGCAGTCGCCATCCTGCGTTCTGCCGGAGAGGAAAAAGCTCCGGAAATACTCTCCTCCGTCATCTCCTCCCAAATTGCCATTCACCGCCAGCACGGCGGCGTAGTGCCGGAACTGGCTTCCCGCAACCATTCAGCGGATCTTCCCGGAATCATCCGGACCGCGTGCCGCGAAGCCGGAACAGCTCCTGCGGACATTGACGTCTTCGGCGCTACGGGAGGCCCCGGCCTGGTAGCTGCGCTTCTGGTAGGCAACAGCACGGCCAAGGCTCTGGCTCTGGCGGCGGGCAGGCCCTTCGTCTCCGTCAATCATCTGGAAGGCCATCTGCTTTCCCCCTTCCTCAAACGCCCCGGCGGTCCCGTTCCCCATCTGGGCATGGTCGTTTCCGGAGGCCACACCCTTTTTGTGGATGTGCGCGGCGTAGGGAACTACCGCCTGCTGGGCCGTTCTCTGGACGACGCAGCAGGGGAAGCCTTTGACAAGGTAGGCAAAATGCTAGGCCTTCCCTATCCCGGAGGGCCGGAAATCGACCGCTTGGCGGCGGAAGGCGACCCGGAAGCCTTTTCTTTCCCCCGGGCCCTGATGAAAGAGCATACAGCCAACGTATCTTTCTCCGGCCTGAAAACTGCCGTTCTCTATACACTGCCCAAAATTACGAAAAACGGCGATCCTCACGGCCTGCCCCGGCAAACTCTGCGCGACCTCTGCGCTTCTTTCCAGCGGGCCGTGACGGACGTCCTGATTCACAAGGCACTGAAAGCCTTGCGCGCCTCCGGTCACCGCACCCTTTCCATCTCCGGGGGCGTCTCCTGCAACAGGGAGTTGCGTTCCCGCCTGAAAACCGCCTGTGACCGTGAAAAAGTGGAACTGGTTCTCCCGGACTTCGACCTGACGACGGATAATGCCGCCATGATCGCTTATGTCACCTGCCTCAAAGCCCGCAGAGGACTGTTCCACTCTCTGGATGAAGACGTTGACCCCAATCTTAAATTGACGGAGGATTTAAACAGATCCAAACATTCAACACATTCCTGATAAATATATTATACATGGACTCCCTGTATTTGCGGCATAAAGCTGAAAAAATGTTCATGTTTTCATTGACATCCCGCATCTAAAAACGTAACATAGCGTCCGCTTTTCGTCAGGCAACACGGGAGGATGCTATTTATCCGCTAGAACCGCAGGTTTGGGCGGATTTACGACTTCTCTAGGAGCAGCGAAAGGCGGAAGAAGTCTATGCTTCTGTAGCTCAGGGGTAGAGCGCATCCTTGGTAAGGATGAGGTCGCGGGTTCAATTCCCGCCAGAAGCTCCATCTTCAAGCTAGACCCATAGCAGCCCAAACCTAAACATAATATTATGGCTAAAGAGCAATTCCAGCGCAACAAGCCCCACGTGAACGTGGGCACCATCGGTCACGTTGACCACGGCAAAACCTCCCTTACCGCCGCCATTACTTCAGTGCTCGCTAAGAAGGGTTTCGCCGAAGCACGCGGCTATGACCAGATTGACGCCGCCCCCGAAGAACGCGAACGCGGCATTACCATCTCCACGGCTCACGTTGAATACGAAACGGAAAACCGTCACTATGCCCACGTTGACTGCCCCGGACACGCCGACTATGTGAAAAACATGATCACCGGCGCTGCTCAGATGGACGGCGCCATCCTTGTGGTTGCCGCCTCCGACGGCCCGATGCCGCAGACCCGCGAACACATCCTCCTTGCCCGCCAGGTGGGCGTTCCCGCCATTGTCGTTTACATGAACAAGTGCGACCTGGTTGACGATCCCGACCTGCTTGAACTCGTGGAAATGGAAATCCGCGAACTTCTCAACGAATACGAATTCCCGGGCGACGACACCCCCATTATCAAGGGTTCCGCCGTTAAGGCTCTGGAAGGCGACGCCGCTGCCGAAGATTCCATCATGGAACTTATGGCCGCCGTTGACTCCTACATCCCGCAGCCCGAACGCCCTGTGGACCAGCCCTTCCTCATGCCTGTGGAAGACGTATTCTCCATCTCCGGCCGCGGCACCGTGGCTACCGGCCGTATCGAACGCGGCGTCATCAAGAAGATGGAAGAAGTGGAAATCATCGGCATCAAGGACACCCAGAAAACCGCCGTTACGGACATCGAAATGTTCCGTAAGCTGCTTGACGAAGGCCAGGCCGGCGACAACGTCGGTCTGCTCCTCCGCGGCCTGAAGAAGGAAGACATCGAACGCGGCCAGGTAATCATCAAGCCCGGCACCGTGAAGCCCCACAAGAACTTCAAGGCTGAAGTTTACGTCCTGACCAAGGAAGAAGGCGGCCGTCACACTCCGTTCTTCAACAACTACCGCCCGCAGTTCTACTTCCGTACAACGGACGTGACCGGTTGCTGCACCCTTCCCGAAGGCGTGGAAATGGTGATGCCCGGCGACAACGTCAACCTGGAAGTCCAGCTCATCACTCCGATCGCCATGGAAAAAGCCATGCGATTCGCTATCCGCGAAGGCGGCCGCACCGTGGGTGCTGGTCGTATCAGCGAAATCCTTGACTAAGTTCCTCAGGAACTTGTAGAGGAATCTACATCAGGTTTAATGAGGGGGCCTCCCCGCAGGCCCCCTCATTTCCCACGAAAGAAGAGACTCCAACAGGTCAGTAGTTCAATTGGTAGAGCGTTGGTCTCCAAAACCAAAAGTTGGGGGTTCGAGTCCCTCCTGACCTGCCACTTCTTTCCAAATACACCACCCCACCTTGAAGCATGTTTCGCAAGATTTCTCAATTCATCGCCGAAGTTAAGGGCGAACTTAAGAAGACGACCTGGCCCTGGGAAAGCGACCCCAAGGTGAAAGGTTTCAAAAAATTCCGCGAACTCTGGGGTTCCACTCTCGTCGTACTGATTGCCATGGTATTCCTTGGCGCGTTTGTTGCATCGTTCGACATCTTTCTTCACAGCGTGGTCAACTATCTCATCCAGTTGGCAATCTAGTTTTACTCTCCCCACTTCTTTCTCCGATCATGCCCAGTACCCCAGAGCCTCACGAACAATGGTATGTCCTTCACGTCCTCTCCGGACAGGAAAACAGCGTTCGTGACCGCATTATCCGCAAGGCGAAGGACGCCGAGCTTTCCGACTTCATTTACCGGGTGGAAGTCCCTACGGAACTTATTTCCGAAGTGCGCAACGGCAAAAAAACGGAACGTCACAGCAAACTCTTTCCCGGGTATGTTTATGCCAACATGTACCTGCTGGAAGCGGACGGCACCCTGAACAAGGACCTTTGGTACTTCATCCAGCAAATTGACGGTGTCATCAGCATTGCCGGCTCCCGCAACGCCCCCCTCCCCATGCGCAAGCGCGAGGTGGAAGACCTTCTGCCCCTGTTGGATGCGGAAGCCGTTGCCGCCCGTCCCAAGGTGGAATTCGCCGTCGGCGACCCTGTGCGCGTGTGCGAAGGCCCGTTCCAGAGCCAGGAAGGCACCATCGAAGAAATCGATCCGGAAAAGGGCAAGCTGCGTGTCAGCGTCTCCATTTTTGGCCGTGCCACGCCTGTGGATCTGGAATACTGGCAGGTGGAAAAAGCCTGAATCTTCTTTGCGTCTCCCCCCATCAGCCCCCTTCCCGTTTATTTTTTCCGCTAACAAAGCAAAACCATGGCAAAAGAAATAACCAAAATCATCAAGCTCCAGATCAATGCCGGAGCCGCTAATCCCTCCCCGCCCGTGGGTCCGGCACTTGGTCAGGCCGGTGTAAACATCATGGCATTCTGCAAGGAGTTCAACGCCGCCACGCAAAAGCAGGCCGGCGATCTCCTGCCGACCGTCATCACGGTTTACAAGGACAAGTCATTTTCTTTCATCACCAAGCAGCCCCCGGGCAGCGTGCTTCTCAAGAAAGCCGCAGGCATCGCCTCCGGCTCCGGCGAACCGAACAAAAAGAAAGTCGCCACCCTTTCCAAGGCCAAGCTGATGGAAGTTGTCAACACCAAACTCCCTGACCTCAACACGAAAGACCCTGAACGCGCCGCCCGCATTCTTGCCGGCCAGGCTCGCCAGATGGGCATTGAAGTTGAAGGTATGTAACACTCACCGCAGGAGGATTAAACCAGTCCGAACGCACTGCCAAATACACACATGTCTACCAAACGCAGCAAGCGATATCAAGAAGCAGCCAAGCTTGTTATCCCTAACAAGAACTACAGCATCACGGAAGCCGTGGAAACCATGAAATCCTTCCCGGCACCGAAATTCGACCCGACCGTCACCGTCTCCTTCCACCTGACTGTGGACCCCCGCAAATCCGACCAGATGGTTCGCGGCAGCGTTTCCCTGCCTAACGGCACGGGTAAAAACGTCCGCGTCCTCGTCTTTGCTCAGGGCGATGCCGCCAAGGCCGCCCAGGAAGCCGGAGCCGAATTCGTGGGGTTTGAAGATCTCATCAAGAAAGTCCAGGGAGGATTTGTTGACTTTGATACGGCCATTGCCACCCCCGACGCCATGACGGAGGTTCGCAAGGTTGCCCGTGTACTGGGTCCGCGCGGCCTGATGCCCAACCCGAAAACCGGTACCGTCACGGACGATACGGCCAAGGCTGTGAAGGAAGTAAAGGCCGGCCGCGTTGACTACAAGGTTGACAAGAACGCCAATATCTCCGCTGCTGTAGGCAAGCTGTCTTTCTCCAACGAAAGCATCGCCGAAAACATCGCTGCCCTGATTGATTCCGTCGTCAAGGCCCGCCCGGCTTCCGCCAAGGGCGCCTACATCGAATCTGTCACCGTTTCATGCGCCATGTGCCCCGGTCTGCCGGTTGACACTGCTTCCATCGCCAAACTGTAACCCGAACCGATTTAGCACACCATGAATCCTGACAAGCGTATCATCATTGACGACCTGACCGCTCGCGTCAACGCCTCCCCGTTCCTGATCGTCGTGGACTACACCTCGATCACCGTGCCTGAGTTCACCAATCTGCGTTCCGCCCTGGCCGCCTGCGGCGCTCAGTGCCACGTAGCCAAGAACAACTTCATGCGCACGGCTCTGACGGATGCCGGCCTTCCCGACATTGGGGAACACCTCGTCGGCCAGACCGCTTTCGTGACCGGCGCATCCGACGTAGCAGGCGCCGCCAAGGCCATCAACACCTTTGCCAAGGCTTCCAAGAAAGCCGAATACAAGGTGGCGATCCTGGATGGAGCCATTCTTTCCGCGGACGAAATCCGCGCCATCGGCGAACTGCCTCCCCGCGACCAGTTGCTTGCCAAACTCCTTGGCACTATCAACGCGGCCGGTTCCGCTCTTGCCCGAGTTATTCAGGCATATGTGGACAAAGAAAACGGCGGCAGCGAAGAACCCGCCGCCTAATACCAACCCCTTGACCGGACGGTCCGGTTGCACTCTAGCCAAATGTGTGAAAATCGGACCCGACTCTCCTACAGGTTCCTTGTCGGAACTCCGGCCGGAGAACTGAAATGCCAAGTTGGCTCTTGGCGCGACTCGAAACCAAACTAGAAAATAATACAATGGCTGATATTAACAAAATCGCTGAAGAACTCGGCACCCTTACCATCCTGGAAGCTGCCGACCTCGTCAAGCTTCTGGAAGAAAAGTGGGGCGTTTCCGCCGCTGCTCCCGTAGCCGCCGCCGGCGCTGCCGCCGCTCCTGCCGAAGCTGAAGAAGAAAAGACCGAATTCAACGTCGTCCTGACGGAAGCCGGCGCCAACAAGATCGCCGTAATTAAAGCCGTCCGCGAAGTGAAGGCCGGCCTCGGCCTGGTGGACGCCAAGAAACTGGTTGAAGGCACTCCCGCCGTCATCCTGGAAGCTGTCTCCAAGGACGAAGCTAACGCCGCCAAGGCCAAGCTGGAAGAAGCTGGCGCCAAGGTAGACGTCAAGTAAGCTTTTTACTTCCCGCGCAACAGGAGAAAAGCCGTTTTTCTCCTGTTGCGCTTCCTCGTCTTCACATCCCGCGTGACCGACTAGAGGCCTTTTATTTCGTAAAACGCTTCCAGTCGGTTCCGTCCCCCAGGGAAAGAACCGCCCAACCCGGCATCCGGGTTTTTCAGGATGCAAACCATAACATCTCCGCCACAGCAGCCCATGTCAAAGCGACTCTACTTCGGGAATATCAAGGAAGTCATCGAACCTCCGAACCTTATTGAGATTCAACTTCAATCATACTTCGATTTTCTACAACAGGACACGCCGGCCGCGGCCAGGAAAAACATCGGGTTACAAGGCGTTCTGAAGGAAATCTTTCCTATCAAGAGCTATGACGAAAACATTGAGCTCGACTTCGTCTCCTATGACATTGAACAGCCGAAGATGAGCGATTACGAGGCCATCCGCGCGGGGGAAACCTACAGCGCCGCCCTTCAGGTCACCTTCAAGCTCAAATCCGACAATGAGTCCAAGGAAGAAACGGTCTATATGGGAGAACTCCCCATGATGACCAACCGCGGCACCTTTGTCATCAACGGCGCCGAACGCGTCATCGTGTCCCAGCTGCACCGTTCCCCGGGCATTTGCTTTGAAAGCGCCCAGCATCTGAACGGAAAACTGCTCCACTCCTTCCGCATCATCCCGGACCGGGGCTCCTGGCTGGAGGTCCAGTTTGACACCAACGACCTGCTTTACGTTTACCTTGACCGCCGCCGCCGCCGCCGCAAATTCCTTGCGACGACGTTTATGCGCTACCTGGGCTTCAAAACGGACCGTGACATCGTCAGCCAGTTCTACAACATCCGCACGCTTCCCCTGAGCGAAGACATGACGGAAGAAGATTTGCACAACCTTGTGGCTGTGGACACGATCAAGGACAAGGACCTGGTTCTTGCCAAGGCTTTCGAACAGCTCAATATGGGTGTGGTTCGCCAGCTCCTCCAGTTCGGCATCAAGAAAATCGACGTCATTGACCAGAGCGAGGACGACGTACTGATCAAAACCCTGAAGAAGGATCCCGCTCACGACGAAGAATCCGCCCTCAAGGAAATCTACAAACGCCTGCGTCCCGGAGATCCTGCTACTGCCGCTCAGGCACGCACCCTGCTTAAGAGGCTTTTTGACGATCCCAAGAAATACGACCTCACCCGCGTGGGGCGCTACAAAATCAACCAGAAACTCGGGCTGGACACCAGCTTGGACCAGCGCCTGATGACGGCGGAAGATTTCCTGGCCGCCCTTAAATACCTCCTGCGCCTCAAGAAGGGCGAAGGCATGGTGGACGACATCGACCACTTGGGCAGCCGCCGCGTACGTGCCGTAGGCGAACTCATGGCCAATCAATGCCGCGTAGGCCTCGCCCGCACCGAGCGCTTGGTCAAGGAACGCATGACCCTCATTGACCAGAACATTGAAGGCGTCACGCCCAGCAAACTCATCAATCCGAAGGCCCTCAGCGCCGTCGTGCGCGACTTCTTCGGCCGCTCCCAGCTCTCCCAATTCATGGACCAGATCAACCCCCTCGCGGAATTGACGCACAAGCGCCGTCTTTCCGCCCTGGGGCCCGGCGGCCTGAACCGTGACCGGGCCGGATTCGAAGTCCGGGACGTACACCCCTCCCACTACGGGCGCATTTGCCCCATTGAAACGCCGGAAGGTCCCAACATCGGCCTGATCAACTCCATGTGTACCTACGCCCGCATCAATGAATTCGGATTCATTGAAACGCCTTACCGCAAGGTGGAAAACGGCAGGGTCACCAATACCATCGAATACGTCACCGCCGATCAGGAAGAAGGTTATCTCATCGCCCAGGCCAACAACCCGCTGGACGAACAGGGCAACTTCACGACCTCCCGCGTAACCGCCCGTGAAAAAGGCGAATTCATCGAAGTGGATCCGGCAGACGTGCATTACATGGACGTTTCTCCCAAGCAGCTCGTTTCCATCGCCGCCGGTCTTATCCCCTTCCTGGAACATGACGACGCCAACCGCGCCCTGATGGGCTCCAACATGCAGCGCCAGGGCGTGCCTCTGATGGTAGCGGAATCTCCATACGTGGGAACCGGCATCGAAGGAAAGTGCGCCAGGGACTCCCGTTCCGTCGTTCTGGCGGAAGCGGACGGCATCGTGGCCTCCGCCACGGCTGAAGTCATTATCACCACGAAAGACGGGGAACTGCCCGTGCGTCCGGAAGTATTCCTGTCCGATCCCGACAGTGTGCGCACGGACCGTGACAATGGCGTTTACGTCTATCCCCTGCGCAAATTCATGCGTTCCAATGCCGGAACCTGCATCAACCAGCGTCCGATCGTGCGCCGCGGCGACAAAATCAAAACCGGCGACGTGCTGGCGGACGGCCCGAACACGGATCAGGGCGAACTGGCCCTCGGCCGCAATGTTCTGGTGGCCTATATGCCGTGGAACGGCTACAACTTCGAAGATGCTATTGTCATCTCCGAAAAAACCGTGAAGGAAGACACCTTCACCTCCATTCATATCTCCGAGTTTGAAGTTCAGGCCCGTGACACCAAGCTGGGCCCGGAAGAAATCACCCGTGATATCCCGAACGCCGGTGATGAAGCCCTGAAAAACCTGGATCATGACGGCGTCATCCGCATCGGCGCGGAAGTGAAGCCCGGCGACATCCTCGTCGGCAAAATCACCCCCAAATCGGAAACGGAACTGGCTCCGGAAGAACGTCTCCTCCGCGCCATTTTCGGTGAAAAGGCCGCAGAAGTGAAAGATACCTCACTCCGTGTCCCCTCCGGCTGCACCGGCATCGTGATGGATGTGCGCATTTCTTCCACAGGCTCCGGCCACCACCGCGGCGACCTCGTCGTAGACAGCGCGGAAAAGAAAAAGCAGTTCAAGAAAATCAACGACGAACATAAAAAGAAGAAGGAGCAGCTCATTGACCAGTTGACCAAGAAGCTCTCCGATATTCTTCTGGGTGAAAAAATCCCGCTGGACGTCGTCAATGAACAGACCGGTGAAATCATCATCCCGGCCAACAGGAAAATCACCAAGACCCTGTTGCGTAAACTGGCCCTGGTTCACGACCACATCGAAATCGAACCCAGCCCGATTCGCAACAAGATTCTGGAAATCATCACTTCGTTTGAAGGCCGCTTTACGGAACTGGATGACGAACGGGAACACAGGCTGGATCAGATGGAATCCGGGGACGAATCCGAACCCGGCGGACTGAAGGAAGTTAAAGTATATATCGCCGCCAAGCGCAAGCTCGGCGTGGGTGACAAGATGGCCGGTCGCCACGGCAACAAAGGTGTCGTTGCCAAAATCGTCCCGGAACAGGATATGCCCTTCCTCGCGGACGGTACTCCGGTGGATATCGTTCTGAACCCCTTGGGCGTGCCTTCCCGAATGAATGTGGGGCAGGTGCTTGAAGCCCACCTCGGCATCGCTGCCAGGGCCCTTGGCTTCAAGGTGGCTACCCCGGTGTTCGACGGGATCAGTGAAGAAACCATCTGGAATTACATGTCCGAAGCCAAGAAGGTGGACGGTTTCACCTGGATCGGTGACGGCAAGGACGGCACCGTGGGAGGGAAGAGTACCCTTTATGACGGCCTGACCGGCGAACCTTTCCATAACCCGGTGGTGGTAGGCCAGACCTACATGCTCAAACTGAACCACCTGGTGGCGGACAAGATTCACGCCCGCGCCGTGGGTCCGTACAGCCTGGTCACGCAGCAGCCTCTGGGCGGCAAGGCCCAATACGGCGGTCAGCGTTTCGGGGAAATGGAAGTGTGGGCACTGGAAGCCTATGGCGCCGCCTATACCCTCCAGGAACTTCTCACCGTCAAGTCCGACGACGTTCAGGGCCGTACCCGCATTTACGAATCCATCGTGAAGGGGGATAATACCCTGGAAGCCGGAACTCCGGAATCTTTCAACGTTCTGATGAAGGAAATGCAGTCCCTGGGGCTGAACGTACGCCCCGGCAGCAAGGATGAACAACCCTCCCTGCAACTCGGCGGCACGGATCTCACTCCCGTGGACGGCATGACGGAAGGCTTTGACAGCGACGACATGGCCGGTCTGGCGGACGTCGACTTCTCCGACCTCAAATTCTAATATCCACCGCATTCCGCCCCCGTGCCGCAAAACGCGGGGGCGGGCACCAAACATCCTTTAAACTTTCAATATATGTCTGACACCCCCACCATCAGGGAAATGCACGGCCTGAGCGACAAGCCCCGGACCTTTGACCAGGTTGCCATCACCGTGGCGGATCCGGATACCATCCGCAGCTGGTCATTCGGTGAAGTCGTCAACCCGGAAACCATCAACTACCGCACGTTCAAGCCGGAAAAAGGCGGCCTGTTCTGCGAACGCATCTTCGGGCCCACCCGAGACATGGAATGCGCCTGCGGCAAGTACAAGCGCATCAAGCATAAGGGCATCACCTGCGACCGCTGCGGCGTGGAAGTAACCAACGCGCGCGTGCGCCGCGAACGAATGGGCCATATTGAACTGGCCGTTCCGGTTTCCCATATCTGGTTTTACAAATGCATGCCCAGCCGCATTGGCCTTATGCTGGACATGACAGCCCGCCATTTGGAACGCGTGATTTACTATGAAGACTACATCGTGGTAGATCCCGGCAGTACCCCTCTGGAAAAGGGGGCCATCCTGACGGAAGAAGAATTCCGCAATGCGGAAGACGAATACGGCTATGACAGCTTTGAAGCCGGCATGGGCGCGGAAGCCATCCAGAAAATGCTGGCGGCCATTGATCTGCCCACCCTCGTCGCGGATCTTCAGGAACAGCTGGACAATACCAACTCCAAACAGAACAAGCGCAAGATTGCCAAGCGTCTGAAACTGGCCCAGGGGTTCCTTCAGTCCAACACACGCCCGGAATGGATGATTTTGAACGTTCTGCCCGTCATTCCTCCGGACCTGCGCCCGCTGGTTCCTCTGGAAGGCGGCCGTTTCGCAACGTCCGACCTGAATGACCTGTACCGCCGCGTCATCAACCGCAACAACCGCCTGAAAACCCTCCTGAGCCTCAAAACTCCGGAAGTCATCATCCGTAATGAAAAACGCATGCTTCAGGAAGCCGTGGATGCCCTGTTTGACAACGGCCGCCACGGCCGTGCCGTCACCGGCGCCGGCAACCGCCCCCTCAAATCCCTCTCCGACATGCTGAAGGGCAAGGGAGGCCGTTTCCGCCAGAACCTGCTCGGCAAGCGCGTGGACTACTCCGGCCGCTCCGTTATCGTCATCGGCCCGGAATTGAAACTCAACCAGTGCGGTCTTCCCAAGAAGATGGCGCTCATTCTGTTTGAACCCTTCATCATCCACCGTCTGAAAGAGCTGGGTTACGTGCACACGGTGCGCTCCGCCAAGAAGCTCATTGACCGCAAGACGCCGGAAGTGTGGGATATTCTGGAAGAAGTGACCAAGGGCCACCCGGTCATGCTCAACCGCGCGCCCACCCTGCACCGCCTCTCCATCCAGGCTTTTGAACCGGTTCTGATTGAAGGTTCCGCCATCCGTCTGCACCCGCTCGTCTGTAATGCGTACAACGCGGACTTCGACGGCGACCAGATGGCTGTGCACGTGCCTCTGTCCGTGGAAGCGCAGATGGAAGCCCGGCAGCTCATGCTGGCGCCCAACAATATTTTCTCCCCTGCTTCCGGCAAGCCCATTGCCACACCCACGCAGGACATCATTCTGGGCGCGTACTTCCTGACGCATACCCGTGCTGCGGAAGTACAGAACAATCAGGATAATCATCACCATCTTCCCCTCTTCGAATCCATTGACGAGGTGGAATACGCCATTGCCGCCCGCAAAATCGGCTACCATGACTGGATCCGCCTGCACAACCCGGACTACGGCAAAAAGCCTTCCGAAGTAGTGTATGGGGATGTCACCAAGAAGGTTATCATCACTACTGCCGGACGCGTGCGTTTCAATGAAATCTGGCCCCGGGAACTCGGTTACATTAACCGCAACGTAGGCAAGAAACAGATGGGCGACATCATCTGGCGCTGCTACCAGACCGTCGGCAAGGAACGTACCGTGCAGACTCTGGACGCCCTGAAAAACCTGGGCTTCAAGGAAGCAACCCGTTCCGGCTGCTCCATCGGCATCGTGGACATGGTGGTTCCCTCCCAGAAAAAGACGGAAATTGAAAAAGCCTATGCGGAGCTGGACAAGGTGACCCGCCAGTATAAGAACGGTATTATCACGGATGGGGAACGCTACCAGAAGGTGGTGGACATCTGGACCCAGACTACGGATGTCATCCAGGCGGCTCTGTACCGCAAGCTGGAACACAACGAAGGCTCCAAGATGGCCAGCCCGCTCTTCATGATGGTGGACTCCGGAGCCCGAGGCAACAAGGCGCAGATCAAGCAGCTCTCCGGCATGCGCGGTTTGATGGCGAAACCCAGCGGCGAAATTATCGAACGCCCCATCACGGCCAACTTCCGTGAAGGCCTTTCCGTGCTGGAATACTTCATCTCCACCCACGGCGCCCGCAAGGGTCTGGCAGATACCGCGCTGAAAACGGCGGACTCCGGCTACATGACCCGCAAACTCGTGGACGTGGCCCAGGATGTCATCGTCCATGCGGAAGATTGCGGCACCAGCAACGGCATCACCGTTCACGCCATCTATGACGGCGACGAAGAAGTGGCGTCCCTTTCCTCCCGTATCTACGGCCGGACTTCCTGCGAACGCATCGTTGACCCCGTCAGCGGCGAGGTTATCGTAGACATCAACGACCTCATTAACGAAAAGCAGGCGGAACAACTGGAAAAAATCGGCATTGAACGGCTGAAAATCCGCTCCGTACTCACCTGCGAACTCAAAAAGGGCTGCTGTGCCAAGTGCTACGGCCTGAACCTGGCCACCGGACAGGAAGTGAAGATCGGGGAAGCGGTCGGCATTATTGCCGCCCAGTCCATCGGCGAACCCGGCACGCAGCTCACCATGCGTACGTTCCACGTGGGCGGAACGGCTACCACGGCGTTCAAGCAGCCCATCGTGAAAGCCAAGAACGACGGCCGCGTCATCTACACGGAAGATCTCCGCACGGTGGAAAACGCAGACGGCAACTTCGTCGTCCTGAATAAAAACTGCTCCGTCCGCATCGAAAACGAACAGGGCCGCGAACTGGAATCCTACCAGCCCGTCATCGGCACCATCCTGTACGTGCCCAACGGCGGCACTATCAAGAAGGATGAAACCCTCGCCACCTGGGATCCGTACAATGTGCCCGTGATTGCAGAAAAGGGCGGCATCGTCGAATTCAAGGATATGATCGTCGGCATCACCGTTTCCAAGGAAACGGACCGGGAAACCGGTGCCTCCTCCCTTGTCGTGATGGAACACAAGCAGGAACTTCACCCGCAGGTGGTCATCCGCGATGCCAAGACCCGCGAAGTTCTGGCTCATCATGCCATTCCCGCAGGCGCCAACCTCACTGTGAAGGACGGAGAAACCATCTCCGCCGGCACAATGGTGGCCAAGACGCCCCGCAAGGTAGCCAAGACGAAGGACATCACCGGCGGTCTGCCCCGCGTGGCGGAATTGTTCGAAGCCCGCAAGCCCAAGGACGCCTGCACCATTGCACGCGTGGAAGGCATTGTGCGCCTCAGCAGCAAGAATACTTCCCGCGGCAAGAAGGTCATTACCATTGAAACACCCACGGGCGAACTGGTGGACCATCTGGTCCCGATGAACAAGCACGTCATCGTTCATGAAGACGACCACGTGCATCTGGGCGACCAGCTTACGGAAGGCCCCGTTTCTCCGGAAGAAATTCTGGATGTCTGCGGCAAGGAACGTCTCCAGGAACACCTCGTTAACGAAGTTCAGGAAGTGTACCGCCTCCAGGGGGTGGAAATCAACGACAAGCATGTGGAAATCATCGTGCGCCAGATGCTCCGCAAGGTAGTCATCACGGAACCCGGAAATACCGAATTCCTGTGGGGAGACCAAGTGGACAAGACCACGTTCGACCGCATCAATGAACAAACCGTAGCCCAGGGCGGCCAACCGGCCGCAGCCAAGCCCGTTCTGCTCGGTATCACGAAGGCCTCCCTGGAAACGGAATCCTTCATTTCCGCGGCATCTTTCCAGGATACCACACGCGTTCTGACGGAAGCATCCACCCTCGGCAAGACCGATACTCTGGAAGGCTTCAAGGAAAACGTCATTATGGGCCACCTCATTCCCGCCGGCACCGGATTCTCCCGTTACAGCAAGATTGAAGTGGAACCTGCAGAGGGCGCAGAAGAAATCGCGGCGGCCAGCGAAGAAGAAGAAGCGGCGGAACTTGCCGAAGACATGTTGAACGATACCATCAACTTCGACAACGAACGCTAACCTGTTCTCTCCACCCACACTTCAAGGGCCGCACCCCGTTTCCGGGGTGCGGCCTTTTTTATGGACTCTCCGCGTTATTCCACGAAAAAGGAAAAGCGGATTGAAAATTCGGCGATGATTCCAATATTGTCCCATGCAATATAAAATTTGATATTTTATATTCAAAATGAAAGTCTTATAGTATGCCTCTCCTTGCTTCAAAAGGGGAGGTAAATGAAAAGATGAAAATCCCATTTTAGAAATTTAAAAAATCATAATGCACTTACAGTAAAAGTATGAGAATTCGGGAACTGGTATTTTCAACTTGACATCGAATTTTCAATCCGTTATATACATAAAAAATTAACATCTAACATTTTTGCAATGCGTCTCCATCTGCCTATTACCCTGCTGGCGGCTGTTCTGGCTTGTTACACCAGTGTTTCCCTGGCCGTCCCAACATCTGAATCCCCCGCATGGGGAGCGGACTCCACCTTTAATAACAATGAACCCGCCAATGAGTATTCAGTTACTGGGAGCCAATCCGTCAACCTTGATGTAAATTCAGGAAACAACAATTATTCCACAGGACTTTATATCGGGGCAGGCTCCTCGTTTACCATTAATCAGAATGCGAACGGCGGCTGTACCATCAATTTGAACGGGGCATTTGCCGGAGAAGGAAATTTAACGCTGGTAGCGGCTAACGGCAATGCCGGCTATGCCTCCAAGTTTGTGCTTGGTTCCCAAGAAAGCAGTTTTTCCGGAAACATTATCCTTTCCCAGAAGGGGACGCAGCCCGGCGGCGCCATTCTCCAGATTACGGGAACGGCTCTCGCCAACGCAACGGTAGATTTGTCAGGCTCAATCAATCAAAGTTCCAGCGCCCTGACGTTGCAAATTTCCAATGCTGCCTCTCTGGCCGGTTTAAATGATGCCGACGGCTTCAGCGGAACACATAAGGGGCGCGTCCAGTCGGCTAATTCCTCCAGAGCGAATCTTACCCTAACGGGTAACGGAAATTACACGTATGGGGGAAGTATCGGGGCAACCACGCAGCATTCCGGAGTAAACGGCAACACTACTCCCACGGGAGGAATAAATCTGATTATGGCCGGAACAGGTACGCAAAACCTGACGGGAACCGTCATCAACGCGAATATCACGGCCCAAGGTGGCATCTTGAAAATCAATAATTCTTCCCTGGCCTATTCCGGAATAATCACCATGGCGGGAGGAACGCTGGATTTCACCTCCGCCACTCTGGGGGCAAATGCCGTTCTGAACATGAACGGCACCGGCGTATTGAAAAACGCAGCCATTGACGGAGCCAAGCTAACCTATACGGAATCCGGATCCTCCTTTACCAAGGAAAATGTAACTTTCACTTCAGGCACCATTGACATCGGCGGCGCACTTGACAGCCTGGTGGAGGGAGAACAGGGATACACGTTTGATTTAGGAAGCAACCTCGGTACGAATTTTACCGTTACGGGCTTAGAGACAGGGCAATACAGAATAGAAGGCAGCGTGCTGACGATAGAAGACGGGGCGATATCCAGCGTGACGTGGGTATCTGCGGGAGAAGGAGGGGAATTGGAAGAAACGGTCAAGAACGCCTTTACGCTGGCTCTTGGGGAGGGGAGTGCGGCCAACGTCAGCCTGGGATATCTGAACGGGACCCTGACGACCAGCGGGGACAAAGTCTATCAAATCACCAACACCGGCGGAACTAAAATCAACCTGTCCGGGGTATACAACAGCGGGGCGACCCTGCCGTCCGGCAACCTCAACTACCAGGGGGACATCTGGATGGACATCAACGGAGGAGCATTCGGCATCATCGCCGGAGGTGTCACCAATGAATGGGGCACCAACCTCCAGACCAGCACGCTGACTGGGGGCACCCATGTGCAGCTCTCTGGAAACGCCACGGCGGAACACGTCATCGGCGGGAACAACAAGGGAGCAAGCACTACCCTGACGGGAAACACCAACGTTACCGTCAAAGATAACGCCATCGTGGCGGGAGCCATCATCGGAGGAAGCACCTCCTCCCACAATGCCGTCACCACCATCACAGGAAACACGAGCGTCCTGGTCACCAACATCCAGCACAGCAACAGCGCGACCGTCAACCTGGGAGACTTCGGCAACGTCACAGCCCAAAACTTCATCACGGGCGGAAGCGCGTGGACGGCCAACCAGACTTCAGGAACGACCATCCGGGGCAACACCTCGGTAACGATTAATGTAGGCGATGCGGAACTCTCCGGCACGGAAGGGCACAACAACTTCGTCAAAAACATCTATGGAGGCAGTTACGCAAACACAAAATCCGAGGGCAACGGAGCCGTACAAAAAGTGGAAGGAAACTCAAGCGTCTCCATCAGCGGAAAAGAAGGAATCACCTTCACGGGAGACATCATGGGCGGCTCCTTCTGGAACTGGGGCAACGGCACGACGCTGACCACCAACGGAAACACCAGCGTCTCCATTGACGGAGGCTCCACCTTCACGGGCAAAATCGTGGGCGGCTCCTGGAGAGGAAGCACGTGGACGGCGGAAGATCCCACAGCCCTGCCCGTCAGCATTGGCGGCAACATCACCGTCACCCTTGGACAGGGCACCTACCTGGGAGACATCTACGGGGCGGGCAACTGTGGCACGGTAGGAGGCGAAGTCCACGTCTCGCTGACGGGAGGAAGCATCTTTGGGGCGGAAGGAGAAGAAGGCGGCATCACCATCGGCGGAAGCGCCGGAGCGGCGGTAGAAGGAAACAGGACGCTGGAACTCAAGGGAACCTTTGGAACCGGGGACTTCCAAAACGTCACCTTCACCCGGTTTGATGAAATCAATATCGCGCAGGAAGGAGCCTCGGCCACCATCTACGCGCTGACCGACAGCCCGGCCCTGACCAAAACGGGAGCGGGAACCCTGACACTCGGGGCGGACGCGGCAGGAGCGGAAACCATCCTTGACGGAACCACGGAAGGAATCACCATCTCGGAAGGCAGCCTGAACCTCTCCGGCGCCGGCGGCAGCCATATGAAAGGAACGTGGAACATCGCCTCCGGCTCCCGTCTCACCGGAGTCAGCGGAACCGTAACCGTAGGAGAAGGAGGCCTGGACGGACTGACCATCGCCCTGGGAACGGAAAACATCGGCCAGGACACGCAGGCGTCTGGCGCCGTCATCAGCAACGGCAGCGGAACGGGAAGCGACCCGAACCTGTCCATAGAGGGGGAAGGGCTGACGCTGGACCTGAGCAACGACGCCGTCGTCAACCTTCTGCTGGACCACAAAACCGACGACTCCTCCAGCTACCTGACCCTGACCAGCGGAACGCTGACCGTCGGCAACCTGGGCGACATCGCCTTCACTACCGACCTTCTGTCCAACTACGGCATCCGGGTCACCGGAACGGACGGAGGCAGCCTGGTGCTCAGCGGAGCGGCCACCGGCCTCTACCGCGTGCAGGAGGAAGGAGGAAACGCCCATGAAGTCAACTCCTATCAAACGCTCTCCGGCTACGCCGGCGTCGTCATCGGCGGCGGCCAGACCCTGACGGTCAACCTGGCCGGAGCCCCGGGCGAATCCGACGGACAGGGAGCTAAAATCAACAACCTGATGGGAGCCACGGGCAGCAGCCTGGTCGTCAACAACACCGGAGACGGCACGGCCGTCGTCATCCTCAACAACAAACAAATGACGACGGGAGAAGACGACATCGACCCGGCCGGCCAGGACACCGTCATGGGCGGCAGCATCACGGGAGGCAACAACGTCGCCTTCATCAAGGAAGGAACCGGGACGCTGACGGTCGGAGGAACGATGGACGTGGAAACCCTCGCCCTGCGTGAAGGAAACATCGTCCTCAACGGCGCGTCAAACACCCTGGACACCCTCACTCTGGAAGGAGGCGGCCTGACCATTAACGGCAACGCCGAAGTCGGAACCATCACCGGCACGGAAGCCGGAGGCTCCCTGACCATCCAGGGAACTCTCAACCTGACCGGAACAGGCGAAATAAACGACGGCTCCATCACCGGAACCGGCACCCTCCGCATCCAGGAAGGAGCGGAACTGGCCCTGGGCGGAGAAGCCCGGCTGGACGGAACCTCAGTCACCGCCGACGGCACGCTGGCCCTCTCCGGAACGGAATCCGGCACCATCAGCAGCCTCTCCGGCAGCGGCACCCTGTCCATGAACGGAGGCAGCCTCTCCATCTCCTCGGCAACAACCTCCTCCGGAACCTTCTCCGGCACGCTGGCAGGCAGCGGCACCCTGGACATCTCCGGGCAAGCCACCCAATACCTGCAAACCGGCAATAAGGACTACGACCTCGCCGTCCGTGACGGAGGCGTCCTGGTCCTGAAAGGCACCGCGGACGCCCCCACGCTGAACTACAACAGCATCACCGCCGGAAACAACGGCACCCTGCGTATTGAAGCCACCGGGGACGCCCAGGGCAGCGCCAACACCACGCTCAACGTGGAAAGCATCACCTTCCAGAACGGCTCCACGACGGAACTGATCTACAACTTCAACCAGGACGCCCCCTTTGGCGCCCCCATGCTGACGGCGGGCACCATCACCGTGCAGGACGGAGCCGGCTTCCTCCTCTCCAACATGGAAGGAAACGCCGCCATGAACGCGGGGAGCGACCTCCATGACGTCGTCCTGATGAGCGCCACCGGCAGCATCAGCGGCCTGGAAGACGGGCAGAGCCTCGCCGCCCGGATATCCGGCCTCTTCGCCGTCTACTACCAGGACGCCACACTGAGCCGCGACGGAAACGACATCCTGCTCAATGCCACACTCCGGCAGGAAAACCTCTTCGCCTCCGCAGCCGACACGTGGAACTCCGCCGCCGGAGCCAGCCTGCTCTGGGAAGCCCGCAAAAACCTGGACCCCGACTCCCAGCTGGCCCAATTCATGAACGGCGTCAGCACCATGATCAATGACGGCAACCTCTCCGGAGCCTCCCGCGCCATGGCGGCGGCGGCTGGGAGCACGGTCAACGCGCTTGGGACGGCACAGAGGGACGCCCTGCGCGACCAGATGGGCTGGATCAGGAACCGGACCACCCTCA